>Ga0209573_1000805_pt1 | contig 57185 bp, 50 predicted proteins | sample TNRBio252014_DNA_FD_185870 | JGI IMG/M metagenome (GOLD analysis project Ga0209573, IMG submission 185870) | Wastewater treatment Type I Accumulibacter community from EBPR Bioreactor in Madison, WI, USA - TNR Reactor_6/25/2014_ DNA (SPAdes)... | ecosystem: Engineered > Bioreactor > EBPR >...
TCATCACGCGGGCGCTCTTCACCACTTGCGGCAGGAACATCTTGCCTGAGCCGAACAGATCACCCACCACACTCATGCCCGCCATCAGCGGCTGTTCGATCACCACCACGGGATCCACGTACTTCACGCGGGCCTCTTCGGTATCCTGCTCGATGAACTCCGTGATGCCGTGTACCAAGGCGTGCTTCAGGCGTTCCTCCACGGTGCCTTCGCGCCACGCCGCCTGTGCTGCAACCGCTTCTGCGGAAGGCGCGCCCTTGAACTGCTCGGCGAAGGCCACCATGCGTTCGGTGGCATCGGGGCGACGGGCCAGTAGAACGTCCTCCACATGTTCCAGCAGGTCCTTCGGGATGTCGTCGTACACCCCGATCTGCCCCGCGTTCACGATGCCCATGTCGAGCCCTGCTTTGATGGCGTGGTAGAGGAAGGCCGTGTGGATGGCCTCGCGCACGGGTTCGTTGCCGCGGAAGCTGAAGCTCACGTTGCTCACGCCGCCGCTGGTCAAGGCACCGGGCAGGTTCTGTTTGATCCACCGCACGCCTTCGATGAAGTCGATGGCGTAACGATCATGCTCGGCCATGCCGGTGGCCACAGTGAGGATGTTCGCGTCGATGATGATGTCGTGCGGTGCGAAGCCGGCCTTCTGCGTCAGCAGATCGTAACTGCGCTGCGCGATCTGGATACGGCGTTCGAAGTTGTCGGCCTGGCCCTGCTCGTCGAAGCACATCACCACGGTGGCGGCCCCGAGGCGACGGATGATCTTGGCCTGCCGCAGGAACTCGGCCTCGCCTTCCTTCAGGCTGATGCTGTTGGCGATGCCCTTGCCTTGCAGGCATTTCAGGCCCGCCTCCACCACGGCGAACTTGCTGCTGTCCACCATCACCGGCACGCGCGCGATGTCGGGCTCAGCGGCGATGAGGTTGAGGAACTTGGTCATGGCCTCCACGCCATCGATCATGCCCTCATCGAGGTTCACGTCGATCACCTGCGCGCCGTTCTCCACCTGCTGGCGGGCGACGCTCACGGCCTCATCGTAGTTGCCGTTCTTGATCAGCTTGCGGAAGGCCGCGCTGCCGGTGACGTTGGTGCGCTCGCCGATGTTGACGAAGTTGGCGCCGGCGAAAATGCGGAGCGGCTCGAGGCCGGAGTACTGAGGGATCATGTCGATCAGAAGATCAGAAAATGGATGCCCTGTTTGCGTTGGGCGTATGTGAAAAGCGTGACATTCTTCGTCATTGTTGATGTGCCGAGGAATGCCCAGCTAGAGGCCCCCATCAAGGTTGGATTGGTCCTGTTTCTCTGCGTAGCCACGCAAAGCGATCTCCATGGACCACCAATAGGTTCTGGCTCTAAGTAGGTCTGTGACATTGAGTATGTCGTACTGCCCACAATAGATCCAATCCATGACGTAGTACGTCCATGGGAGCATACGCAGCCGCAGTCGCTTCCGTATGCGCTGTACTTCTTCCCTAAGGATCCCGGCTTGAGCTAGGGTCAGCAATGTCCGCTCCTTGTGTTCATCATCGTATTCAGTATCGAGGAACTCCTCACCTAATAGCTCCCAAACATCCAAGGGCTGCCTCACCGGTATGCCATGCCGATCGGCTGCTTCACGAATTGGATCTTTTTCAAGTCCCGTCAAGAAGATCAGCTCATTGCCGTTTACGAGTGCAGTAACCGGTATTGTGTTGAGACGGATCTCGTCAACCTCGGCGAACGGGAGCGTAGATCGACCCTTCATGGTACCGAATGGGAATTGATAGCGACCAAACGAAAATCCCTTTTCGGTGATGACGCAGAGACGCTTGGCCCTATTCTGTCCGGCACGGTCATCGATCCAAGGCCGAAACAACAGGACCAAAGCACAAAGTCCGAAGAACAGCATGCCTGTGATCGACATCCAACTTGGCCCATCGGCCTGCAGGACTACGAACGACATCAGTACGAAAAGCAAACTAGCGCTGATCTCAATCCACCGTTTGGATTCGCCACCTTTCATTCTAAGCCGCTCAAGAGTTCAAGTCGTAGCTGGGAAACCTCACGGTTCGGTGCATCGCGATGTCAAAACCGAGCAGGGTCAATAAGCAGGCGGAATGTCGAGTACCTGAGGAGGGCAGGATCTGCGTGAGCGATTGAAGCGGCACCCCGCAGCGAGGAACGAGCGAGGAGTACAGCGGAAAGCGCGACCCGAGGCGCATTTGGCCGAGGGGCACGCCCAAAACACCTACCCGATGATCGTCCCTTTGGGCTAAGTGATCTCCGCTGGTCATTGCGTTTCGTAATTGCTGATTTCTGATTCCTGATTACTGATTCCGCTAACGACGGTAATCAGCAATCAGGAATTAGGAATGAGCTCAATTGGAGTTAGAACACGAGGTTGATGCTTCTTCGCTTCGACTGCCAGCGCCGCGATATGCTCCGGTGTGGTGCCGCAACATCCGCCCACCACGTTCACCCAGCCGTTGGCCATGAACTCGCCCACGAGTTTGGCGGTGACGGCGGGCGTTTCGCGGTACTCGCCCATCTGGTCGGGCAGGCCGGCGTTGGGGTAGATGCTGACGCGGCAGGTGCTCTGCTCGGCGATCACTTCGAGGTACGGACGCATCTGCGCCGCGCCCAGTGCGCAGTTGAGGCCCATGCTGAAGAGCGGCACGTGCGCCATGCTGATGAGGAAGGCTTCGATGGTCTGGCCGCTGAGGGTGCGCCCGCTGGCATCGGTGATGGTGACGCTGCACATGAGCGGCACACGCGTGTTGCGCGCTTCGAACACCTCGTCGATGGCGAAGAAGGCGGCCTTGGCGTTGAGCGTGTCGAAGATGGTCTCCACCAGCAGGATGTCGGCGCCGGCATCGAGCAGTGCTTCCACTTGTTCCTTGTAGGCGGCCACCAGCTGATCGAAAGTGACGGCGCGGTAGCCCGGGTCGTTCACGTCGGGGCTGAGCGATGCGGTCTTGTTCATGGGCCCGATGGCGCCGGCCACGAAGCGCGGCTTGCTTGGATCCATGGCGGTGTACTTCGCGCATGCTTCTTTCGCCAGGCGCACTGATTCCAAATTGATCTCGCGCGCCAAGTGGCTGCACTCGTGCTCGGCCTGCGCGATGCTGGTGGCGGAGAAGGTGTTCGTTTCCACGATGTCGGCGCCGGCCGCGAGGTATTGCTCGTGGATGGTGCGGATGGCATCGGGCCGCGAGAGCGAGAGCAGTTCGTTGTTGCCCTTCAGCAGGATCCTGTGGTCCTCCATGCCCTTCGGATGGAAGTCCTCCTCGGTGAGGCCGAGCTTCTGGATCATGGTGCCCATGGCCCCGTCGAGGACGAGGATGCGTTGGGCGGCGATGCGTTCGAGGTCGGTCATTGTGTGCGCGTATGTCGGCGTGCTTTCCGAGCTATTGCGGTGAGAATGGTGAAATGGGTGAAAGTGGTGAGAAAGTGGGCCACGGAGCGCCAGCACTTTCTTACCATTCTCTCCACCCTCACCACCTTCACCGCATTCCAAAAAGAAAGCCCCACCCGATGTTCCGGATGAGGCATCAATGGTCCCCGTGGGGCACTGCTTCCTGATCGCGGCTCATCTTTCCGTTGTTGTCGCTCCTCGGCTGCGCTCGGCGTGACAACAACAGCTGGATTTAGCACCTACCCGATGGTTGCCCACCGGACGGTTGCCAAGGCTTCGCAGGGCCAGTCCCTCCGCCTTTCTGGATAAGCGATGGAAAGAACGCGGGGCGAAGATAGTGTGTGGACTTTACCGCCCCCCGCCGATGTGCTTCTCCAACCACCCGAACACCTCGGCGTGCCAGTGCATGGAGTTCTGCGGCTTCAGCACCCAATGGTTCTCGTCGGGGAAGCGCAGGTACCGGCTCTCGATACCTTTCGCCTGGCAGGCGGTGAAGCTGCCGATGCCCTGGGTGAGCGGTACCCGGAAGTCCTTGTCGCCGTGGACCACCAGCATGGGCACGCGCCATTGGTCCGCATGGAGCATGGGGTTGAAGGTGTCGTAGTTGGCGGGCGTGGTGAAGACACTACCGCCGTTCTCCCGATCGGTGAACCAGAGCTCCTCGGTGCTGTAGCCCATGGCGCGCGCGTCGAAGATGCCGCAGTGCGACACCAGGGCTTTGAAGGGCTCGTTCCACACCCCGGCGATCCAGTTGATCATGAAGCCGCCGTAGCTGGCGCCAAGCGCCGCCACATTGTTCCCATCCAGGAAGGGGTACTTGCCCAATGCGAAGGCGAGGCCCTTCTGCAAGTCCTCCAGTGGCCGGTCGCCCCAATGCTCGTTGATGGCATCGGTGAAGGCCTGGCCGTAGCCGGTGCTCCCGTGGAAGTCGATCATCACCACGGCGTAGCCCTGGCCTGCGTAGGTCTGCGGATTCCAGCGGTAGCTCCACGAATCACCGAAGCTGCCCTGCGGCCCACCATGGATGAGAAAGGCCACGGGGTACTTCCGGCCCTCCACGTAGTTCGCAGGCTTCAGCACATAGCCGTACACGGTCTCGTTGTTCCAGCCGGGGAAGCTGAACTGCTCGTAGGCGCCAAAGGTCTTGTCCTTCAACGATGCGTTCACTTGCGTAAGCACGGTGGCACCCTGATCGATCAGTTTGGCCTTGGGTGCGCTGCCGTAGAGCTGTGCCGGACCGCTTAGGCCGCTCTTCTGGAACACGAAGCCCTTGGGTGTTTCCACGAAGGCATCCGTGTGGCCGTCGGTGCTCAGTGGCGCGACCGCGTTGGTCTTGGTATCGATGCGGAAGAGGCGGTGCTTGCCAATGTCGTCGGCGGTGACGAGCAGGGCCTTGCCATCACGGCTCCATGCCAGGCTCGATGCGCTGCGGTCCCACGCTGGGGCTACATCGCTCACCGCGCCGGTGGCCAGGTCCATCACTTTCAGTTGGAAGCGGTCGGCCTCGTACCCCTGGCGCTTCATGGCCTTGTAGGCGAGCTTGGCTCCATCAGGCGAGAGCACAGGTGAAGCGTCCCACGCGGGGTTGCTGACGGTGAGGTTCTTCGGCGAGCCGCCGCTCACCGGCACGCTGTACAGGTCGAAGTTGGTGCTCCAGGGTTCGGTCTTCCCGGCCACGCGGGCGCTGAAGTACACGGTGCGGCCGTCCTTGCCGATCACGAAGTCCTCGTTGCCGCCGAAAGGCTTGGTGGGGCAGTCGCCATCGAAGCCGGGCATGAGCGGTACAGGTTGCGCGTTGGCATCCTTCAGCGACAGGTAGTAGAGGTGGTTGCGCGTGCCGTCGGTCCAGTTGTCCCAATGGCGCATGAATACACGGTCGTACACCTGGCCGGTGCTCTTCACCCCTTCTTGTGCCTTCATGCGTTCCACCGTACAGGCAATGGCGTTCGCTCCGCAGTCCGGGAACACGGCCAGGGCCACCACCACACCGGAACCATCCGAGGCCACGCGGTAGGTCTGTACATCCAACGGTAGGCGCGTCACCTGGGTGGCCGTGCTGCCCTTTGCGTCGGCCTTCCACACCTGGCTGGTGCCGCCTTCGCCGCGCCCACTGAGGAAGTAGAACCCACTGCCGTCCGCAGCCCACTGCACATCGTACGCACCGCCTTCACCGATGGGCACCTTCACTTCGGGCTTGGAGGGGTTCACGAGGTCCTTCATCCACAGCGTGCTGACGCCGCGGTTCTTCTCCATGTCGGTGGCCCGCACGTTGAAGAGCACAGTGGTGCCGGCGGGGTCCACGACCAGGCCGCTGATGCGGTCCAGCATCAGCATGTCGGGATAGGTGAACGCGCTCTTCTGCTGGGCATGCGCGGCAACGACCAGCGCGGCACTGGCGGCGTTGATCAGGATACGAAGCGACTTCATGGGTCGGGTAGGCTATGCGGATGCGATGAACGGCGCAAAGGTACCAGGAGCCGCGTGGGCTCCAGACCTGAAGGTGGACCGGTCCATGCGACCTTGATCCCTCGAAGCCTTGTTCTTGTGACTTGCAGGTTGTTCAGCCTTGCGCACCGGCGAACTCCCGCACGAAGCCCACGATGCGTTTGCGGAAGAGCAGGAAGAGCAGCACGTATGGGACCGCCATCAGGTACAGGATACCGGAGTTGAGGCCCTTACCGATGGCCTGTGTGCCACCGAAGGCGTGACCGGAGCCCTCGTTATTCTGCACCACGGCCTTGCACATGGCGCAGCCTTGGGCGAGCACCACATCGGGCACAAGGAGCACGATCGCCAGAAGCAGGAGGGGCAGCAGGTTGCGGCTCATGGGACGGTGAAGATAACCGGATCTTTGATCGGGAGGTCTTGGTGGTGGATGAAGAAGCCCTTCTTCCGGTCCGAGGTGGGAACAGGATCGACGAGAGAACGTTCAGTAGTAAGGGCTGATCAGCAGGTAGACCACCACACCGGAGGTGCTCACAAAGAACCAGATGGGCCAAAGCCGCCGGGCCAGTTTCCGATGTGCCGGGTATTGGGCCGAAAGGCCACGGTAGGCGGTGGTAAGGATGAAGGGTAGCGAGCCACCGGCCAGAACGATGTGCAAGAGGAGCACGATGTAATAGAACACCTTGATCGCGCCGGTACCCCCGAAACGGGTGTCGCCGGCGAAGAGATGGTGCAGGAGGTAGGAGCAGAGAAAGAGGATCGAGAGGAACATGGCGGCGACCATGGTGTTCCGGTGAGCCTTCCACCGCCGTGCTTTCGCGGTGAACAAGCCCACCAGGAGCAAGAGGCTTACCAGGCTGTTGAGCACCGCGTTGATCCGGGCGAAGACATGGATGTCCCACGTGTCCGAGGTGGGGATCTGCACCCTGCCAAGCAGGATCACGGTCAGCAGCACGATGCTGGAGAGCGTCCAGATCCAGCGCTTCGCCACCTTTTCAGGTGGATTGATCGATCGTGGTGGGTAGGGTTCTTGGCCGCTCATCGCGCAGCGGCCTCACGGGCCTCCTTGGCCTTCACGCGTTCTTCCTTCAGCAGCATCTTCAGGTCGGCGGCCAGGGCGTTCACTCCTTCGGCCTCGGTCCCGTCGTAGTATCCACGGATGTGCTTCTGTTTGTCCACGAGCACGAAGCGGCCATCATGTACGAACTGCTCGGCGCTGGTACTATCCTCCAGGGCGCTCAGGAGGTAGCCGGTATTGCCCATGCGATAGATGTCGACCGCGTTCCCGGTGAGGAATTTCCAGCGTTCGGGATCGGCTTCGAGCTTTTTCGCATAAGCATCGAGCACGGCCGGGGTGTCATGTTCGGGATCCACGGTGTGGCTCAGGAAAACCACATCCCTGAAGGCTTCGTCGTTCAGTTTCAACTGCAACTGCTGCATGTTCACACCCATGCGGGGGCAGATCGTGGTGCAGCGGGTGAAGAAGAAGTCGGCGATGATGATCTTGCCCTCCACGTCCTTGTCGGTGAAAGGTCTGCCATACCGATCGATGAAACTGAAGGGCGGGATCTGGGCGTAGATCGTGTCCACCACGCTCTTGCCGTCGCGTTGCACCAGCACGGTTTCCTTCTGCCCGTAATAGGGCAGGTAGTTGAACGTGTGCTTCACCAGGCCCGCCAAAGGCGAGAAGAACAGGAAGAGAGAAAGGATGAATGCGGCGATACCCCCAAGGACCAGCCATTTGGTCCGCTTGCTGCTCGGAGTGGCCGAACCGCTCACAGGAACCGGATCCAGAGCTGGTGTACGTAGTTCGACTCGAAGATGGCGATGAAGACCAGGTAGAGGATGAACAGGGCGTAGGGCAGCAGGATGATCGCGCGGATATTGCGGCGCTCATCACCGAGGTGCATGAAGGTCATCACGATATAGGTGGCCTTCACCAGCGTAAGCACCACGAAGGTCCATTTCACCAGGTGCCAGCTTTCGGGCATCCACTCCTTCCAGTAGGCGCCCAGCGCCACTTCCACGGTGGTCACCACGGCCAGGAAGAGGGTCACCAACCAGATCTTGCGGCGGATCTGGCGTCCGGCCTCCTCACTGTGGTGGGCATCGAGGCTGTATTCGATGATGTCGTCGCGCTCCATGTCAGAGGAGATAGAAGAAGGTGAACACAAAGACCCAGACCAAGTCCACGAAGTGCCAGTAGAGCCCGACCTTCTCGACCATCTCGTAATGACCACGGCGGTGCATCACCCCGCGGATCACCATGATGAGCACGATCAGGTTGATGACCACGCCACTGAACACATGGAACCCGTGGAACCCGGTGATGAAGAAGAAGAAGTTGGCGTACTGTGTGGGGCCGTACTCGTTCTCGGTCATGTTCGCGCCGTTCACGTAGTTGGCGCGTTCATTCCAAAGTTTAAGGGAGGCGGCGTGATCCAGGTTCGGGGTTCCTTCGGCGGGGATCAAGTAATGAGCCGGGTCGGCCTTCACCAGATGGAAACCGGGCGCATTGGCCGGGTCGTGGGTATCGTGGGTGTCGTTGTGTACCCAGTACTTCTCACCGGTATTGGTGGTGATGTAGCCGCCACCGCCGTGGATGAAATGGCTCCACTCCCAAGCCTGGCTGCCCACGAAGAAGGCGCCACCGAGCACGGTGAGGAAGAGCCACTTGATCACGCCTTTCTTGTCCATGCGGTGCCCGGCCTCCACGGCCAGTACCATCGTCACGGAACTGAAGATCAGGATAGCCGTCATCAGGGCCACGTAGATCAGGGGGTAGCTTCCGTGCAGGAAGGGCAGTGCCCGGAAGACCTCTTCGCCGATGGGCCATACCTCGGTGGTGCTGTGGCGCACGAAGCCGTAGGCCGTCAGCAGTCCGCCGAAGGTCAAGGCGTCGGATACCAGGAAGAACCACATCATCATCTTCCCGTAGCTGATGCTGAACGGGGAGCGGCCGCCGCCCCAAAGGACGTCATTGCTCAAAGCCTTGCTTGCGTCTCCTGCCATGGGTGGGTTTACGGCCGCAATGTTAATGAACAAAGACCAAGAACAAAAGCAGGTAGATCCATAGGGCACCGAGGAAGTGCCAGTACATCACCCCGCTCCATAGCCCGGCATGGTCCACGGTCGTATATCGGTGCTGGAGGGCCATCACCACCATGACCGCCACACTCAACAAGCCGAAGGCCAGGTGCGCCAGGTGCGCTCCGGTAAGGGCGAAGAAGAAGGAACTGGAGGTGTTCTTCTGCTCGTCCAGGTCGGCGTTCAGCGATCTTGCGCGGGCCACATCATCCGGATGGTAGAACTGGCCGTTCTCCTGGATCAATGGAACGCCTTGGAAGCGGATGGTGTAGTCCTCGCCATACACGCCCTTGTTATCCAATATCTTGCTGATCAGGAAGTTGCCCTTGCTGGTTAATTCATCCCACCCTTGGAATTGATACCAGGTGAAGACCAGGCCGAGCAGCAGGGTGACGATCAGGAAGGGGGCAACGGGGCCGGAACGGTCCTTGCGGGCGGCGTTCAGTGCCAGTTGGGCGAAGAGACTGCTGAGGAGGATGGCCGCCGTACCGAACAGGAATGAGCGTGGCACCTTGATATCCACCCAGTACCCACCGCTCATGCTCACCACGTATGCACTGGTGAGCCCCGCGAAGAACATCACGATGGCGATAAGGATGAAGCTGGTGATCTGTTTGCGGACCCGGGAAGCACGTTCCTGGGTCTCTTGGGCGGTGGGGGACTCCTGCGTCATGGTTTATCCAGCACGTATACGATCTGAACCAGAGGCAGGTAGATGAAGCTGGCGAACATCAACCGGCGGGCGTCTTTCTTTTCAACGGAAAGGAACAGTTGGATGGCCGGGATCACCATGATGAGGCCACCGGCCACCGCGATCAGCATGGCCACATCGCCGACGTACCCGAACACCCAGGGAAGCATGCCGGTGGGGATCACGAACAGGGTGTAAAGCAAGGTGGTGGCCGCTCCAGCGCGGTCGGGTGTACGACCACCGGGGAGCAAGCGGTAGCCGGCGCGGGCATAATCCTCGTCGAGCACCCAGGCGATGGCCCAGAAATGCGGGAACTGCCACATGAACTGCATGGCGAAGAGCAGGCCCGCCCCCAGGTCGAAATGGCCCGTGGCCGCCACATAGCCCAACATGGGTGGGAATGCACCTGGGAAAGCCCCCACGAACACGGCCCAGGAGCTCAGCTTCTTCATGGGGGTGTACAGGGCCACGTACATGAAAAGGGATAGAAAGCCGAGGATCCCGGTGAGCGGACCGAATTGCGTCCAGAGCATGAAGGTGGCCACGGCGGCGGCGATGAAGGCCGCGAATACCGCTTCGGGTAAGCTGAGCACACCTTTTACCAGTGGGCGCCCGGCCGTGCGTTGCATCAAGCCGTCCTCACGCACTTCGAGCACCTGGTTCAGGGCGTTGGAGGCCCCGGTGAGCAGGGTGCCCGCCACACATAGACCGATGAAGCCGACCCAGGAGAAACCGCCCGACGGTATACCGAAGAGGTAGCCGAGCGCCGCACTGAAGACCACCAACGAGGCCAGGCGTAGCTTGAAGAGCACGGCCAGACTACGCACCTTGGTGGTGAAGCTGGCAGCGGCGAGGGTGCTGGTCGGTTGCACGGGGGTATCCCAGGACAAGGGAGCGGCAAAAGTACCGTTCCGGCGGGAACGAGGTGGCGGACCTACCGGAACACGTAGCGCACGACCTGTTCCGGGTGGCGGTCGCGGAAGTGGCAGGCGAGCCCGAGCCTGAAGTAATGGGTCTGGTCCATCGGCCCCCAGGCAGGGGTGAGCTGCCGGAAGGTGTATGCCGCTTCCAAACGCATGGCCGATCGCGGGTCCACGGTCCAACCAGCCCGTGCCTCGATGTGTAACAGGGTGCTTTCCCCGTACCGCCCCATCTCGTAGTCGAAATCCTGAAGGCCACCCAGCGGGTGCGGCGGCCTGTCGCGTTCCGGGCGGAAGATGTTATTGCCGTAACTGTATGTGCTGTCGTTGCCCATCCAGGCCAGGCTCGCCCGCGTGGTGAAGACCCACCGTCCCTGTGTAAGGTCGCCGTGGGCAAGTGCCTCCTGCACATTGGACCCGTAGGGATGGGCGAGCGGCTGCCCCATGTGGGAGTAGTTCTGCCGGGTGTCGCTGTGGGTGTACATGAAGGGGCGTATGTAGTTCCACTCCCCGCGCAGGTGCAAACCCTCCACCCCGAATGCCCGGTAGGCGTTCACCCCGAATTGCAGCGCCTGTTTGTTGGCGTACCAGCCGAACCCGTTGCGCACTTGTTTCACCAGGAACTCGTCGAGCATGGCCTGAGCGTAGAAGAGCACGTATTTCCCCGCTTTCGCGTTGGCCGCGAAGCCGAGCAACGCATTGTCCGGTGAGCCGAGGCGGAATTCAGTGGGCCGGAAGAAGAGCACCGGGTTGAGGTAGTTCACATCGAACCCTCGCGGATAGGGGGCGTCGCCGGCCGACCACACCACCGCCTCGAAAAGGGCCAGGTTCAAGCGGTCCAGGGCATTCCACGAGAGGTAGTGCATGCTCGTGAACTTCCGCTCGAAGCGCGTCCAGTCGCCCCCCGCACCACGGATATCGTTCATCATGGCGAAGAGGTTCACGTACTTGATCCGCCAGAGCTCGGTGGTGATCCGCAGGTAGGGATAGCTGTACGCCTCATCGGAAAGGAAGAGCGATCGGTGGCCCTCCCCAAAGAAGTGTTTGCCCCGGCCCACGGTGAGGTTGATGTACTTGTGGGCATCCCAGCTCAGGTGGGCGCTCCAGTCGTAATGGGTGTAGAGCGAGGGGTCGCCGTGCGCGTAGCCTTCGCCGGTGGTCACTTGGGTGGCCTGTGCCAGCGAATCGAGGTAGGTGGGTAGGCGATCGCCCCAGGCCTGCGCATCCACGTGCAGTTGCAGCTTTTTACCGAGGTCCGCATCGGTCCAGAAGCCTGCTCCGCCCCGGTAACGCACACCACTATGGCTTCCCGCTTCGGACCCACCGTTCAATTCCAGTAGCGGCCCCCAGCGGAACCGACGACCGTTCATGCGCCCGGCCCAGGTGTCCAGTTCTCGCAGGGCCGCCCGTGGAAGCAGGCTGTCGGCCTTCATCGCCTTGTGCAGATCGACGGTCTTGTACGGTCGAATAGCGGTGTGCACCCCGGACCCCGTCCGTTGCAGGCCCTGTGCGTAGGGCAGTTCCACCTCGCGGCTCACTGGTGCCCAACCGGTCTGTGCCGAGGCCAGGAGCGCAGCCAGCGAGAAGGACGGAACAAGCCACCAACGCGCCATGCTCATCCGCGTTTGGGCCAGAAGAATGGAAGCATGGCCAGCACGAAGGCCGATGTGCCCAGCACCATCAGTCCGATGTTCGGGTGCCAGGCACGGGTCACGAGGCTCAGTGCGATGATGCAAATGGCGTAGAGGTAGAGCAGCCCCGTGGTCTTGCGGTGCCCGAGGCCCAGGTCCATCAGGCGGTGGTGGATGTGGTTGCGGTCCGCGGCGAAGGGGGAGATGCCACGCGACATGCGGTACACGAAGATGCGCAGGGTGTCCACCAAGGGATAGGCGATCACGGCCATGGCGAAGATGGGCGTGGGGATCTGTTTCAGATAGGCAGGTAACCGCGAGGTATCGTGGTCCACCACCTTCATGGCCAGTACCGAGAGGATGGCGCCGATGATCAGTGAGCCGCTGTCGCCCATGAAGATGCGGGCCGGGTGCCAGTTGAAGAAGAGGAAGCCGACCAGTGCCCCGGCGAGCACGAAGGCCAGTAGGGAGAGCGCTATATCGCCGGCCAGGTAAAGCCACATTCCGTAAGTGAGCGAGGCGATCAGGCCGATGCCACCGGCAAGGCCATCCACACCGTCGATCAGGTTGAAGGCGTTCACCAGCACCACATACACGAAGAAGGAAAGGGCGATGCTCACGTACTGGGGCAGTTCATAGATGCCGAAGATCCCGTGCATGTTGCTGATGCGGATGCCGGCCATCATCACCAGGATGTAGCCTACCACCATGTGGCCCACCAGCTTCTTCACCGGGGAGAAGCCGATGATGTCATCCTTCACACCGATGAAGAAGAGCAGTACCATGGCCGCGATCACGAACTTGAAGTCCAGGTAAGCATCACCCATGGCGTAGTACAGGGTGCGGTACTCGCTGGGGTCCTCGCCGAGCACCGCCACCCGCGGGAACCAGAGTGCATAGCTGAACAGGATGGAGGCGAAGATGATGATGCCACCGATGGTGGGCACACTGCGGTGGTGGACCTTCCGCTCCTCGGAGGGTTCGTCCACCAGGTGTTTCATACGCGCCACCTTGATCAGGGAGGGCATGGTGAAGAGCACCACGAAGAAGGCCGTGATGCAGCCGAGCAGGAGGATGTAGCCGTGTTCCTTCACGAGTGGGCGTCGGTCAAATGTCGTAATAGCGGTTGAAGATCGAGGTGCGGATGCCGAAGTAGATGAAGCTGCTCTGTGCGTCGTCCGTGGCGTTGGTGAGCCCGCGGCGTTGGAACCCGATGTAGGCACGCAGGTTCGTCTTCGGGTTGAAGAGGTAATTGCCGTGGAGGTCCAGGTGGACGAGATCGTGAACCTGTGGGTCGAAGGATCCCGGTGTCGGGCGGTCCGGCAGACCAAGGCTTCCCCCCACGTTCACCGAATCCGAGGGGTTGCGGTGGTACGTGGCGGAGACCACCTTCACCTGGCCACCGAAACGCCCGAACTGTAGATCGGCGATGGCCAACAATTCGCTGAAGGCGGTGCCCATCGGGTGCGCCAGCGGCAGCCCCGCATGTTCGTAGGCCAGCTTGGTCGGGTCGTGGGTGTACATGAACGGGGTGGCGCTATTGTATTCCACCTGCAGGTTCACCCCGCGCAACCCCACATCGAACCAGCGCACGCCCGCCTGGTAGGCATGGCGATCGCCGCCGGCATCGTCCACGGCGAACTGCCCGTACACGTATCCCATGTCGGTGAGCTTCAGGCGAAGGTCCAGCCCCACCACGCTCTTCTCACGCCCATCGAAGCCGCGCACCAGCGTATTCACCCCGATCACCGGGTTCAGCTCGAGCGCATCGAAGGGTTTCACTCCGGTGCTGTCGATGTCCTCGAACAAGGTGCTCTCGAACAGGGCCAGTTGCACCCGGCCGAGGTCCACGCTCAGGTGGTTGAAGCGGCCGCGACGCCAGTAGAACAGCGACTCGCTGGACTGGCCGGTGGGCAACCGGTCCTCAAGCTGTACACCACTTTCCAACTTGCTCAACCAGCTGGTGTACTGCACCCGTTTGTTCGGGGTGAGCACGCTGAACTTCAGGTAGGGTGCGTTCACCGCGTGGTCGCTGAGCAATACCGAGCGGTACCCGTGGCCCACGAAGTGTTTGCCATGACCGAATTGCAGGTTGAGCCAGGATGTCGGTGTGTAGGAGATATTGCCTTGCGACCAGCCGTAATCCAGGATGCGGCGTTCCACGAGCTTCACACGCCCTTGCCCGGAGATGGTGCCTGCGTCGCGGGCCTGGATGAAGATGTATTGCGGGGCGATGGACTGGTGTTCCTGCACGAAGGTCTGGAACGAGAGTTTCGAGCCGATGTCGCCGGTGAACCAGGCACCCCGGACGTTGGCGTAATACCGGTTGGTGTCGGCATAGGCGGTGCGGTCGGCGAACTCGTAGCCGTACTCCAGTTGGAAGAGCGGGTCGGCCGTGAGTTTGAAGTCCTCGCCCCTGATCTCCAGCAGGTGGTCCCTGAAGATGCGCTGCGATATCCAGTAGTAGTATTTGCTGCTATCGACCTGGTGCCCCAGCACACCGGTGAGGTCGGCCCGGCTCTGGATGATGGGTTTCAGGCCGGTATGGGTGTGTGCGTTCAGGCTGGCGGCGTTGCGCTCCACCCCGATGTGGAAGTCACGCTGTAACGGGATATCGTTCTGCTGTGCAAGGGTGCTCAAGGCCGCCCCTGTTACCGTACCCAGCACCATCGACCTCCTGTAGAAGGGCCACATGACCGGCCGAAGGTAGGTGGAAGGGGGCCACTTGAAGCGAACACCCGATCAGCGGCCGGACGTTGGTCGACCCAGGGCCACTCACCCCTTGGCCAGCTCGCTCTTCGCGAACTCGGCGTACACGCTGGTGATGCCTTCGCGCAGGCCGATCCGGTGTTTCCAGCCCATGCTGTGCAGGCGGGACACGTCCATCAGTTTACGGGGCGTGCCATCGGGCTTTTCGGTGTTCCACTTGATCACGCCGGTGTAGCCCACCACGTCCTGGATCAACTCTGCGAGCTCCTTGATCGTGAGGTCCTCCCCGGTGCCGATGTTCACGAACATCTCCTCGTCGTAGTGCTGCATCAAGTGGAAGCAGGCATCGGCGAGGTCATCGACGTGCAGGAACTCGCGGCGTGGACTGCCACTGCCCCAGACCTCCACGCTTGGCGCGTTGGCCACCTTGGCCGTGTGGAACTTGCGGATGAGTGCCGGCAGCACGTGGCTGTTGTTGAGGTCGTAGTTATCGTTCGGCCCATAGAGGTTCGTGGGCATCGCGCTGATGAAGTTGCATCCGTACTGACGACGGTAGCTCTCCGCGAGCTTGATCCCCGCGATCTTGGCGATGGCGTAGGGCTCGTTGGTCTGTTCGAGGAATCCGCTCAACAGGCTCTCCTCCTTCAACGGCTGCGGGGCCATCTTCGGGTAGATGCATGAGGAACCCAGGAAGAGCAGCTTCTTCACTCCGTTCTCGTGGGCCGAGTGGATCACGTTGCTCTCGATCATCAGGTTCTCGTACAGGAACTGCGCGCGGTACACGTTGTTCGCATGGATGCCGCCCACTTTCGCTGCGGCCAGTACCACGTGGTCCGGCTTCTCCTGCGCGAAGAAGTCGCGCACGGCCTGCTGCTCCTTCAGGTCCAGCTCCTTGCTCGTTCGCGTCACGATGTTCGTGTAGCCGTCCTGCTGCAGGCGGCGTACGATGGCGCTGCCCACCATGCCGCGGTGGCCTGCGATATAGATCTTGTCCTGCTTGTTCATTGGGGTCGTTGGCTGTTGTCTGTTGGCGGTTGTCAGGCTGCCGATGCTGTGGGGCGACACCCTGTGCCCGCAGCAGCATCGCGTGTTCGTTCCATCACGCCGAACAACCGATAACCTGGAACTCTACTCCTGCTCATGCAGGATCCTATGTCCGCCTTTCTTCAGGTACACGTCGCGCTTGAAGAGGTCCAGATCGCTGGCCATCATCTCCTTCACCAGGGCCTTCAGGTCGTACTTGTGTTTCCAGCCCAGCTCGCGCATGGCCTTGCGGGGGTCGCCCTCCAGGTGGTCCACCTCGGCGGGTCGGTAGTAGCGTTTGTCAATGGCCACCAGCACCTTGCCGGTCTTCTTGTCGTATCCCTTCTCTTTCTCGGCCTTGCCCTTCCATTCAAGCTTGATGCCCACCTCACCGAAGGCGAGGTCCACGAAGTGGCGCACGGTGTATGTTTTGCCGGTGGCCAGCACGTAGTCATCGGGCTTCTTGGCCTGTAGCATCAGCCACATGCCCTCCACATAATCCTTGGCATGGCCCCAGTCGCGTTTGGCGTCGAGGTTGCCCAGGTAGAGCGTATCCTGCAGGCCCAGCTTGATCTTGGCGGCGGCGCGGGTGATCTTGCGCGTTACGAAGGTCTCGCCACGCAGTGGGCTCTCGTGGTTGAAGAGGATGCCGTTGCAAGCGAACATGCCGTAGCTCTCGCGGTAGTTCTTGGTGATCCAGAAGCCATAGAGCTTGGCCACACCGTAGGGACTGCGCGGGTGCATGGGCGTTTCCTCGTTCTGCGCATGCGGGCGCACCCCGCCGTAGAGCTCCGAGGTGGAGGCCTGGTAGAACTTGGTCTTCTTCTCCATTCCCAGGATGCGGATGGCCTCCAGGAAGCGGAGCGTGCCGATGCCGTCGGCATTGGCCGTGTACTCGGGCAGCTCGAAGCTCACATGCACGTGGCTCATGGCCGCGAGGTTGTAGATCTCGTCGGGCTGGATCTGCTGCACCAGGCGCAGGCAGTTCACACTGTCGGTGAGGTCACCATAGTGCAGGTGGAAGGGGCGGCCCTTCTCGTGCATGTCGTGGTACAGGTGGTCGATGCGGTCGGTGTTGAACAGCGAGCTACGCCGTTTCACACCGTGTACTTCATAGCCCTTGTTCAGGAGCAGCTCGCTCAGGTAGGCACCGTCCTGTCCGGTCACGCCGGTGATCAATGCCACCTTGCGTGTTCCTTTCTTCGTGGCTTTCGTGGCCTTGGGTTTCTTGGCGTCGGCACTGTGGCCTTTGGCGGTGGAGCGGGTGGCCTTGCCGGAGGAGGTCTTCTTCGTCATCTTGCTCATTGTACGATGAACCAGTTGTTCACAGGTTCGTTCTTGTTATAGCGCATGGGTGCATGGGTGGTCAGGTCGATCAGTTGGCGGCCGGCCTCGGTGCAGATGATCTGCCCGGCGGCGGTGTCCCACTCCATGGTGGGCGAAAGACGTGGATAGGTATCGGCGGCACCCTCGGCCATCAGTCCGAACTTGAGCGCACTGCCGATATGGGCGAAAGCCACCTCGCCATGGGTGGCCCGCAGTAGCTCGATACGTGCCTCGGTGGCCGCACTGCGGTGCGAACGACTGGCCAGTACGGTGTGGACCCGCTCTGGGTGAGCGAGGGGCAGACGGGTGCTCATGGCGACGCGTTCATACGCGGAATGGTGTGCGTGGGTTGCTGCGGCCTGTTGGCGGTAGGCACCACCGCCCTCCCAGGCGAAGTAGAGCACATCGGCCACCGGACCGTACACCACACCGACCACGGGGGTCGCATTGCCCTGGGGGGCGCGGAAAGCGGTATCGCTCCGCATCAGCGCGATGCACACAGCGAACTCGTCGTTGCGATGGATGAACTCCTTGGTGCCGTCCAACGGATCCACCAACCAATAGCGACCCCAGCCCTGTCGTTCGGCCGGTGGGATCATGCGTCCCTCCTCGCTCATCATGGGCAGTTGTGTGCCCTCCAGGACGTTGGCGATCGCATCATGAGCGTCCCGATCCGCACGGGTGATGGGGGAGTGGTCCGGTTTCGACCACACTTCGACCTCCGATCCATACACGGCCATGATGGCACGGCCACCGGCGAAAGCGGCTTGCACGGCGGCATCCACCAGTGGTAGAAGGGCGGTTCCCGTCATGTACGCGGACAAAGGTAACCGCGCGGATCAAGGACCGTGGGCCAAGCACGATATTGTGCAAGGGTGCATGGAAAAGCCCTGCCAGTGGTATCGGGCAGGGCCTCCTTTTCGTCCGCGGTCCGTGATCGGAGCAGGCGCTCAGGCCTTGCCCATGATCTTGAACATGCCCGTGCCACAGGTGGGGCAGGTGCCCTTCATGGCCTTGCGGCCGTTGGCCATGGTGTTCTCCTTGGGGTCCTTCATGTTACGCTTCGCCTTGCACTTCACGCAATACGCTTCAACGGCAGCTGCCATGGTTCTGGGTATTTGGGGTTCAACGAGAGAACAAGGTAGGTGCAGAGGAACTGGCGATGAGTACAGGGAGGGGAGGAGGTTTTCAACGATCGTACATGGCCAACCTTTCATGATGGGTATCTGGTGCCGCACGGTGGATCATGGATCGGTGATGTGAAGAGGCTGCAACGAAGCGGTCCCGATCGTTAAGGAACCGGGAAAGGGGTGGGTCATCATCTCCCGTTCCGACCTCACTGATACGGTGGTGGGGATCCGGACGCTTTCCGTTCCACTCCGATCGCGGCGAATGGTGAGAGGGATGTGGCGCTCGCACCCTTGCCCTCGATCGCCAGTGGACGACGGTTACTTTTCCACCAGCTCAGTATGGGGATGTTCGGGGTGGCAACCCCGTTGGAGGTGCCTTCCGAAGGAGTTGTGCCGCCCAATTCGGCCGTGGTCGCGGCATGGGCGGTTGACCGATGTGTGATCAAGCGATGCACCGGGGCTTTCCGCCGTCCTTGGGCCAGCGAATGCACGATGGTCGCGCGTTACGCGGATCGTTGATCGATCGTGAAAAGAAAAGGCTTGGACCGTGTGCTTTTTGTTCCCTCTCCCGCCGATCGCGGGGATCCGCGTGGTGTTGAAAAGTATGGATGGTACCGGTACTTCGGTAGCACCCATCGGGACCACTTTTGTAACCCGACGACGGCGCTGCGATCACGACAGGGATCGGATGGCAACGACGCCGACGGAACCCAAGGAATACCGGAGCAGTGATGGAAGGAGGCGGCCCTCCTTCCGGATCCGCTCCCCCTGAGAAGCCCCGACCATGAGTACCACGAACAAGCCCGAACAGATGAGCCTCGACTCCGAACTCCACACCGATATCGCCGCCGCGAACGAGCCCTTGCTCAAGGAGAACAAGGATCGCTTCGTCATCTTCCCCATCCAGCACCACGACATCTGGAGCTTCTACAAGAAGCACGAGGCCAGCTTCTGGACCGCCGAGGAGATCGACCTGCATGCCGACCTGGTGGATTGGAACGACAAGCTCAATGACGATGAACGCTACTTCATCAAGCACGTGCTTGCCTTCTTCGCCGCCAGCGACGGCATCGTGAACGAGAACCTCGCGGAGAATTTCCTCCACGAGGTGCAATACCCCGAAGCGCGTTTCTTCTACGGCTTCCAGATCGCCATGGAGAACATCCACAGCGAGACGTACAGCCTGCTCATCGACACCTACATCAAGGACCCGATCGAGAAGGACAAACTCCTGCACGCCATCGACACCGTGCCTTGCGTGGGCAAGAAGGCCGAATGGGCGCTACGCTGGATCAGCAAGGGCAGCTTCGCCGAGCGTCTTATCGCCTTCGCTGCGGTGGAAGGCATCTTCTTCAGCGGCAGCTTCTGCAGCATCTTCTGGTTGAAGAAACGCGGACTCATGCCGGGCCTCACCTTCAGCAACGAGTTGATCAGCCGCGACGAGGGCCTGCACTGCGACTTCGCCTGCCTGCTCTACACCAAGCACCTCTTGAACAAGGTGAGCAAGAAGACCGTGGAGTCCATCATCCGCGATGCGGTGGAGATCGAGAAGGAGTTCGTGACCGACGCGCTGCCCGTGAACCTGATCGGCATGAACGCGAAGCTGATGCAGCAGTACATCGAGTTCGTGGCCGACCGCCTGCTGGTGGAACTGGGCAACGAGAAGATCTACAACGCCATGAACCCCTTCGACTTCATGGAGATGATCTCGCTGCAAGGCAAGACCAACTTCTTCGAGAAGCGTGTGGGCGAATACCAGAAGGCCGGGGTGCTGAACAAGGAGAAGGACCAGACCAAGTTCACGCTGGACGCTGATTTTTAGGGGGGTGAATGGGAGTTGGTGAATAGCGAATGGTGCACCCGGTCACCATTCGCCGGTCACCACTCACCGGCCCCCAACAACTCACATTCAACAGTTGAAGAAGAGCCGAAGTGGGCGCTCGGGTAAGGTGGGGAAAGAGGCCATCTTACGGTCGAGGAAAGTGACGGAATAACCAACACGGAGGCAGGCGGGAGCCAACGCATCCGGGTAAAAAACAAGGAACAGGAACATGTACGTCATCAAACGCGACGGACGCCGGGAGGCGGTGAAATTCGACAAGATCACGGCCCGGGTGAAGAAACTCTGCTACGGGCTGGATCCCATGGTGGATGCCACCGTGGTCACCCTCAAGGTGATCGATGGCATCTTCGATGGTGTCACTACCAGCGAACTGGATAACCTCACGGCCGAGGTGTCCGCCACCATGACGGTGAAACACCCGGACTATGCGCAGCTTGCGAGCCGCATCGCGGTGAGCAACCTGCACAAGAGCACGAAGAAGTCCTTCAGTGAGGCCATGAAGGACCTGTACAACTACATCGACCCGAAGACCGGTGCTAAAGCCGCACTGCTGGCCGATGATGTACACGAGATCATCCAGAAGAACGCCGATGTGCTGGACAGTGCGATCATCTATGACCGCGACTTCAGTTATGATTACTTCGGGTTCAAGACCCTGGAGCGCAGCTACCTCCTGCGCCTGCATGGCAAGGTGGCCGAGCGCCCGCAACACATGTTGATGCGTGTGGCCGTGGGCATCCATAAGAATGACCTGGACAGTGCCATCCGCACGTACAACGACCTGAGCGAAGGCTGGTACACCCACGCCACGCCCACCTTGTTCAATGCCGGTACGCCGAAGCCGCAGATGAGCAGTTGCTTCCTTCTTCAATTGAAGGACGACAGCATCAGTGGCATCTATGACACGCTGAAGCAGTGTGCGCAGATCAGTCAGAGCGCTGGCGGCATCGGTCTGAGCGTACACAACCTGCGTGCGAAGGGCAGCTACATCAAAGGCACCAACGGCACCAGCAACGGGATCGTGCCCATGCTGCGTGTCTTCAACGACACGGCGCGTTACGTGGACCAGGGCGGGGGCAAGCGCAAGGGCAGCTTCGCCATGTACCTGGAGCCTTGGCACGCGGATATCTTCGACTTCCTGGACCTGAAGAAGAACCACGGCAAAGAGGAGATGCGCGCCCGCGACCTCTTCTACGCCATGTGGGTCCCGGACCTCTTCATGAAGCGTGTGGAGCAAGGTGGTGAGTGGACGCTGATGTGCCCCAACGAGTGCCCTGGCCTGGCCGACACCTGGGGCGCCAGGTTCGAGGAGCTCTATGAGAAGTACGAGAGCGAAGGCAAGGGCCGCGAGACCATCAAGGCGCAGGACCTCTGGTTCAAGATCCTGGAGAGCCAGATCGAGACCGGTACCCCGTACATGCTCTTCAAGGATGCTGCCAATGGCAAGAGCAACCAGCAGAACCTCGGCACCATCAAGAGCAGCAACCTCTGCACGGAGATCATCGAGTACACCAGCCCGGACGAAGTGGCCGTGTGCAACCTGGGCTCGATCGCGCTACCCAAATTCGTGGAGAAGGGCAGGTTCGATCACGACAAGCTCTTCGAGGTGACCTACCAGCTGGCGAAGAACCTCAACCGCGTCATCGACCAGAACTACTACCCGATCCCCGAAGCGCGTCGCAGCAACATGCGCCACCGCCCCATCGGCATCGGTGTGCAGGGCCTTGCGGACGCTTTCATTCTGATGCGTCACCCCTTCGACTCGGTCGAAGCGAAAGTGCTCAACCGCGAGATCCACGAGACCATCTACTACGCGGCCCTCACGGCCAGCAAGGACCTGGCGAAGGAGGAAGGCCACTATGAGACCTACGAAGGCAGTCCCGTGAGCCAGGGCGTGCTCCAGTTCGACATGTGGGGTGTGAAGCCGAGCGACCGTTGGGAGTGGGACGTGCTGCGCAACGAGATCAAGAAGTACGGCGTGCGCAACAGCCTGCTGCTCGCACCGATGCCCACCGCAAGCACCGCGCAGATCCTGGGGAATAACGAGTGCTTCGAACCCTACACCAGCAATATCTACACGCGCCGTGTGTTGAGCGGTGAGTTCGTGGTGGTGAACAAGTACCTGCTGCGCGATCTGGTGAAACTCGGCCTGTGGGGCGAAGAGCTGAAGAACAAGATCATCGCCGCCAACGGCAGTGTGCAGCACATCCCGGAGATCCCGCAGAACCTGAAGGACCTGTACAAGACCGCGTGGGAGATCAGCCAGAAGGTGATCATCGACATGGCCGCTGACCGTGGTGCCTTCATCTGCCAGAGCCAGAGCCTCAACATCTTCATGGAGAACGCCAACTTCGGCAAGCTCACCAGCATGCACTTCTATGCGTGGAAGGCGGGCCTGAAGACCGGCATGTACTACCTACGCACCAAGGCCGCGACCGACGCCATCAAGTTCACCGTGGATAAGGCGAAACTCGCTGAGCCGACCGCGAAGGAGAATGAGCGTGTGCGGGAGATCGTTGGCAACCAGGGTACTGCGGCCGGTAGCACCGTGATGATGGATCCCGTCGTGAACGGCCCCACCGTTGCGGCCACCAAGGCCATGACGGCGGAAGAGCGCGCAGCAGCGGAGATCGCCTGTAGCCTCGATAACCCGGACAGTTGCGAGATGTGCAGCGGATAGGAAGTACGGACCCCATATCGAAAGAGCGGCTACCAAGGCCGCTCTTTCCGTTCGGAAGGGGTTGGATGGTCCTCCCGTTCGTCACCTCAGAATGGCTGGAGATCCCATCCGGGCCTCGTTCCAAGTACCGGGGTAGAGGCTTTCAGCACCAAGGAAGTACCTTGGCCAGATGAAGCAATGCCGCATCCTCCTGATGCTCCACCTTGCTTATTGTAGCGCCACGATGATGGCCCAGGCAGATTTCGTGGCGCTTGGTGGCGACGCGACCGGTAGTGGCGGAAGCGTCCACTGGAGCCTGGGTCAAATAGCCGATGAAGTACAGAATGGGGAGACCGGGGTGGTCAGTCAGGGGGTACAGCAGACCTTCGCGAACCCGTCCCTGCACATTACGCCTACAGCCCCGCGCCTGGATGTTCGGGCCTTCCCCACGGTCACTGACAACGTCGTGAACCTGATCCTACCAGCTTCTACCGGTTCGTGGAGAATTGGACTTTACGATGCGAACGGGCGCATGCTACAGCAGACCTCCATGAGGGCCGGTGACCATACGCTTTCCCTGCAAGGGTTCGCAGCCGGCGTCCACCACCTGCACGTCATCGATACGGACGGTACATCGTATTCCTTCACCCTCCTGCACACCGACCTTCCATGAGACCCGCACTGCTGCTTCCCATACTGTTCCTGGTGCTTCGTTCACACGCCCAGGCACCTGCGCTCATGAGCTACCAGGCGGTCATTCGCGATGCCAGCAATGCGCTTGTAGCGAACGCTACCGTGGGCATCCGCATCAGTGTGCTCCAGTCCACAGCGAACGGCACTGCGGTGTTCGTGGAAACACACACGGCCACCACCAATACGAACGGCCTCGCCACGGTCCAGGTGGGCGCTGGTACGGTGGTGAGCGGGAGCATGGCTGGCATCGATTGGTCCGCTGGCCCTTACTTCCTACGGACGGAAACGGACCCCACTGGTGGTGCGGATTACTCCATCGTCGGAACGCAGCAGTTGCTCAGCGTTCCCTATGCGCTCTATGCGGCGAATGGTGGCACGCAGGGTCCGCAAGGGCCACAAGGGCCTGCCGGACCACCGGGGCCTGCGGGATGCGATATGATCAAGACCGGGGACGGGCGCTTGGTCGTCCATAACGACCAGAATGCGTATGGGTTCGGCGGTACGGGCACGGGAAGTAGCGGCTGGACCTCCACCATTTTGAGCGGTCCAGTATTGGGCGCACTGGCCTCCGATACGATCGTCGTGCTCTACACGGCAACGAACGCCTATGCGTTCGGGCCTACGGGCACAGGTGGTAGTGGCTGGATATCCACGATATTGGATGGCCCAGTGCTCGGATCCGCTGCGGGTAGCGCACGCATCGCATTGTTCACCGCTACCAAGGCATACGGCGTTGGCCGCACAGGGGTCGGCTCGACCGGTTGGGTCTCCACGGTCCTCAACGGTGAACCGCTTGGGATCTTGGCAGGTGGTAACCGCGTGATGGTCTGGACAACGACGAATGCCTATGGCTTCGGAGTTACCGGGACGGGATCCTCAGGGTGGAGCTCCACTATCCTTTCCGCACCGCCGATGGATGGCGTGGGAACGCGATAGCTCAACTGTGCGAAGGGCGACCACTACTCCAGCTACTCTATCCAAGGGACGTGTAATGTGGTTGTGCCATTGATCGAAGCCCTCGGTGTCGAGCAACGAGAGCACGGTGGTCGGTAGCTCTCCGTCACCGTTAGCCAGGAGAGGATACGGGGGCTACTAACGTGTGGTGTGCCACGGCTTTTCGGGGATAGGACCGTCCCCGCTGCGGTTCATGAACCATCACAGGTGGATCACTCGGCCTGCTCGCGTGCCAGTTTCAGGCAGTCGCAACCCAAGGACTCATCCACGAACGAACCGAGGTAGTACATGTCCGGCCGGGCACGCCGCCGCCCGCTGCGTTCCACGATGATCATGGTCAGCAGTGCAGCCGCGGCAATTCCCGCAAGTGGGTAGCCCCATGGGCTGCTCCCTGCCAGGTGCTGGGCAAAGCCCAAGGTGAGTCCGGTGAGCGCGAGGAGTGTGAGGGCGAGGTATCCACCCGCGAAGAGCATCCAGATCGTGGGTATGGGACCGATCAGGCACCGCACCAAGGTGTGATCGTTCGCCACGGCTTCGAAGGTGAGGTCCATTTGGGGTGTCCACGCTGCCGACCCACGCTGTGGGTAGCTCAGGACAAGATGCTGATCGGTTGACCGCAGTAGCAAACCACGCGGGTTCTTCGTGTTGAGTTGCTCACGGATCGAACGCTTGATCTCCGCAGCGCTCAATGGCGTTACGAACCGGTATCGTGGGCGGAAACCTGGAACCTCCATGGGTGTAATATAGGTGGTCGGGTCTTCGATCCAACGCACCTTGGGCACGTGGTCCCGGCACAGAACGTGATCGGTCGACTGGATGCCGCTCCCCAATGGAAGAAAGGCCCGCACAGTCTTGTGCAGGCCCTCCTTGTTCCAACCCTCAAACCCTACTCAACCACCAACTTACCGGTCATGACCACGGTTCCCGCCGTGATCCGATAGAGATACAGTCCTGCTCCTCTGCCTGTGGCATCCCAGTCAAGACGATGTTCCACGCCTGCGGGAAGTATGCCCAGATCACGGCTTTCGATCAGTGCTCCGTTCACGCTTCGGAGTTCGAATGTGGTCCGTTGGTCAGGCAGGGAAGGCGTGAATGAGAAGACGGTGACCCCGCTCGTGGGGTTCGGGAACACCACAGCTGATGGATCGACCAGGTGGATCGATTTGGCCGTGCCTGCGATCGCGTTGATGGACCCTGCTGGCTCTGGCGCCATGCCGCTTCCTTCCGGGCAAATGAGGTAGCCGCTGTTCACGATGCCGCCCGCGTAACCTTCATTGATCGCGGTGAGCGCCTCGTTCAGCGCTTCACGGGTGTAGCTGTTCCCACAATTCCCGATCTTCTCATCGGCCGCATCGATCACCTGCTGCACGGTCCAGCCAGCGAACAGTCCACTGGCCACCACCATATCCCCCAATGGGGTCGTGGAGGGGCTGTACCACGCATCATATTCATCGAACCGAACACTGAGCTTCAAGGCAACGAGTTGGCCAGCGAAGGTGTTGCCGTAGGAGGTGGGGTTCACCATGGTCCCACTGGGAAGTCGCGCAATGGGGCCATTCGAGGGCAGGAACGCGACGACCGCACTTCCCGAAGTGAGGCGGAGCTTTCGGCTACCACATCCGATGGTCAGGTGGTTCGGCGCCGGGAACGCCCCAGCGAAGTTGTTGATCATGAAGCCCGCCGGGTTGTTCCAGGAAGGGTTCGCACCCCAGGTGACCTGTGTTTCCGTACGAGCGCCCATACAATCGTTGCCTTCTGGCAATTCGATCGTGGTGGAACATGAGGCGGTGCAGCCACGGGCATCGGTGACCACCACGGTGTAGGTGCCGGACGCCGTCACATTGGCCTGGGCGGTGGTGCTCGTGGGTGATGTGTTCCAGTTGAAGGCGTATGGTGCGAGACCACCGTTGGCTACGGCGTTCACGGCGGCATCCTCGGGATCGGCGCTACAGGTCACGCTCGGTGGTGAGAAGGACTGCACATAGAGGCTGGGTGACGTGGAAGTACAATTCGAGAGGGAAATGCGCACCATGTAATAACCGGTGAGCGTGGCGGTGTGCTCATTCGCAGTGGCTCCAGGGATCACGACCCCGTTGCGATACCAGGTATAGGCGTACCCTGTTCCGCTGTTCGTGCTCAGGGTGACACTGCTACCGGCGCAGAAGGTCGTTGGCCCGTCGGCGGAGATCGTTGCCGTTGGACCTGGCACGACATTGATGTTCGTCTGTGCCGAGGTGGCACTGCACGTCCCGGTCGTTACCGTTACGGTGAACGCACCATTCAGGTATGCTGTATAGGCATGGTTGGTCGCTCCGGGGAGCACCACCCCATTGTACCGCCATTGATAGGTCGCACCAGCGATCTGTTCGGTCGTCAGGATCACATTGCCACCGGTACAGAACGATGTTGGGCCGAGAGCGTTCACAGTAGGTGTTGGACCCGAACCGGAAGCGTTCACTGCAACGGGAGCACTGGTGCCGGAGCAGTTGCCGTTGGTGACGGAGACCGTGTAGTTGCCGCTCATGGTCGCGGTGTAGGTGTTGCTCGTTGCACCGGCGATCGTAGTGCCATTCCGTTGCCAGACGTAATTGTTACCGGAGGCACTGGCCGTGGAGAGAAGGACATTTCCCCCGGAGCAGAAACTCGTTGAACCCTGTGCGGTGATCGCCGGGCTGGGACCACTCCCGACGGAAACCGTGATCGGGCTGGACGTGGCGGAACACCCGTTGTTGGTGACCGTACGGGTGTAGTTTCCGGCAGTTGTGGCGGTATAGGAACTGGCGGAAGCGCCACTGATGGTACTTCCGTTCCGCTGCCAGCTATACGTGTAGCCGTTCCCGGTGTTGCCGGAAAGGACGACACTGCCACCAGAGCAGAAGGAAGTGGCCCCACTGGCCGTGATGGTGGCCGCCGGTGCCGTGCCGACCTGGATGGCCACTGGTGCCGAGGTCACGGTGCACGATCCATTGGAGACCGTTACCGTCATGTTGCCATTCCAGAAAGCGGTATACGCATAATTCGTGGCGCCATTGATCGGGTTCCCATTCAACCGCCATTGGTAGGTATTGCCACTGGCTTGTTGGGTCACGAGGATGACGTTCCCTCCACTACAGAAGCTGGTGGACCCTTGCGCGGTGATCGTGGGGGTGGTCCCGGAGCCGGATACCGTCACACTCACGGCACTGCTGGTGCCTGAGCAAGGTCCGTTGGCCACCACCACGGTGTAACTACCCGCTTGGGTGGCGGTGTAGGAACTGGAGGTGGCGCCACTGATGGTGGTGCCGTTGCGCCGCCACACATAGCTGTTGCCCGTTGCCGAAGCGGTGGAGAGCACCACACTGCTGCCGGTGCAGAAGCTGGTGGACCCTTGCGCGGTGATCGTGGGTGTGGTGGAGTTGGATACCGTCACGCTCACAGCGCTGCTTGTTCCTGAGCAAGGTCCGTTGGCCACCACCACGGTGTAACTACCCGCTTGGGTGGCGGTGTAGGAACTGGAGGTGGCGCCACTGATGGTGGTGCCGTTGCGCCGCCACACATAGCTGTTTCCCGTTGCCGAGGCGGTGGAGAGCACCACACTGCCGCCGGTGCAGAAGCTGGTGGACCCTTGCGCGGTGATCGTGGGTGTGGTGGAGTTGGATACCGTTACGCTCACGGCGCTGCTGGTGCCGGAGCAAGGTCCGTTGGCCACCACCACGGTGTAACTACCTGCTTGGGTGGCGGTGTAGGAACTGGAGGTGGCGCCACTGATGGCGGTGCCGTTGCGCCGCCACACATAGCTGTTGCCCGTTGCCGAGGCGGTGGAGAGCACCACACTGCCGCCGGTGCAGAAGCTGGTGGACCCTTGCGCGGTGATCGTGGGTGTGGTGGAGTTGGATACCGTTACGCTCACGGCGCTGCTGGTGCCGGAGCAAGGTCCGTTGGCCACCACCACGGTGTAACTACCTGCTTGGGTGGCGGTGTAGGAACTGGAGGTGGCGCCACTGATGGCGGTGCCGTTGCGTTGCCACACATAGCTGTTGCCCGTTGCCGAGGCGGTTGAGAGCACCACACTGCCGCCGGTGCAGAAGCTGGTGGACCCTTGCGCGGTGATCGTGGGTGTGGTGGAGTTGGATACCGTTACGCTCACGGCGCTGCTGGTGCCGGAGCAAGGTCCGTTGGCCACCACCACGGTGTAACTACCTGCTTGGGTGGCGGTGTAGGAACTGGAGGTGGCGCCACTGATGGCGGTGCCGTTGCGTTGCCACACATAGCTGTTGCCCGTTGCCGAAGCGGTTGAGAGCACCACACTGCCGCCGGTGCAGAAGCTGGTGGACCCTTGCGCGGTGATCGAGGGGGTCAGGTTGCCGGTCACGGTCACCACCACACTGTTCGAGGTGTTGGAGCACCCGTTGTTGCTCACGGTGCGGATGTAGGTTCCCGATTGCGTGGCGGTGTAGGAACTGGTGGTTGCACCACTGATGGTGGTACCGTTGCGTGCCCAGGAGTAGGTGTATCCGCTACTTGTGTTCCCGCTGAGCACCACACTTCCGCCGGAGCAGAATGTCGTGGTACCACCAGCGTTGATGCTGTTCGAAGGTTGGCTACCCACGCTGATGGAGAGTGCGGCCGAGGTGGCTGAGCAGGTCCCATTGCTGACCACTACCGTATGGGCGCCGTTCCAGAAGGCCGTATACGCATAGCTGGTCGCACCGGGGATGACCGAACCATCCAGGTACCACTGGTAGGAATTTCCACTGGCTTGCTGTGTGGTGAGGATCACGTTGGCCCCGGAGCAGAAGCTGATCGGACCTTGTGCATTGATCACAGGTGTGGACATGGATCCCGAAGCGCTTACCACGACCGGATCGCTGGTCCCCGAACAGCTTCCGTTGGACACGGTCACTGTATAGCTCCCGGACTGAATAGCAGTGTAGGAGTTCCCCGTCGCTCCGTTGATCGTGTTGCCGTTCAGCCGCCATTGATAACTGTTGCCGGATGCCGCTGCGGTGGTGATCACCACGCTGCCACCGGAGCAGAAGCTGGTGGGCCCTTGGGCGGTGGCTGTTGGGGCCATCCCCCCGGAGGCCGAGACGGTAACGGCCGTGGAGGTGGTGGTACAGGATCCGCTACCGACCTGCACGGTGTAACTCCCCGACTGGGTGGCGGTAAGGGAGCTGCTCGTTGCTCCGCTGATCGTGGCACCATCGCGCCGCCACACGTAGCTATACCCGGTACCGGCATTCGCGTTCAGGACCACACTGCCACCTGAACAGAAGGTCGTTGGCCCCGCTGCCGTGATCGACGCGGCCGGGGTGATACTTGTACCCACGCACTGGCAATTGGCGTTGTATACATCATTCACCGTGCAGGGGTCATTGTCGTTGCAAGCGCTGCCCACGGTGGCCGTACCGCCCACGACCCCGAGACAATCGGCCGTACCGCTGCCTGTGGAAACGGCCATGGCACCCAAGGAAAGATTGTAGTAGCTCCCGCTGGCTCCGATCTCCAGCATCATGGCCCGCACCATGTACTGTCGGCCGGCCACGAAGGGTACCGTTCCACTCGTCCAGCTCGTTGTGGTCACCGGGTTGGTGGTGAGCCGCGTGGTCACACCGGCGTTCACATCGACATGGTAGATGTGATAGCCCATGGCACCTTCCGAGCTGGCGGTCCAGGAGAATGCGGCGTTGCCCCCGGCGTTGGCGACCACCAGGTTACTGGGCGGGGCCACCATCTTCATCCGCAGCGATGGGTCCCCCATCAGGTTCATGTGCGTGCGGCCAATGGAGGATTGCCAGCCTTCGGTGAGCGGTGGGTACAGTCCGGTGTTGTTCATGCTCGCCGCCACGCTGTACCCGATATTCTCGCCCAAGCCCATGTGGTGGAAGTACCACGCCGGGATCCCGGCCCAGCAATTCGTCAACCCATCCCCACGTGCGATCACGGCACGCAGGAAGTTGTTCCGGCTGTCGAAGTCATAGAAGAAGCTTCCGAGGGCCATGTTGAACACCCCCCCCATGGTCACGGAGCTGGCCAGTTCCTGGGTGGTAACGCCGCCGTCGGTGCCATTGTAGGTGCTCACGCCACCATCCACCGCGATCAAGCCACCTCCATAGTGGGCGGTCCATAGGTAGCTCTGTCCGTTGATGTAGTTCTTGAAGCTCAATACCGGAGCCGTTGGCACTGGACTCAGTTGCCCCACCATCGCCGAAGCGCGCCAGCCACTACCGGCCACCGGATTCCCCAGCCATTGCAGGTTGTCCACGAGTACGGCCCGTGCGTTCGGTACCCAGCCCTTCACCTTGTATGAGTGGGCTTTGTTCAAGTAGTTGCGCATCAGCTGCACCTCGGTGGTGCCGAAGGTCGGCAGGTCATACATGTCCACACGGCCCACTTGGAGTTCCACGCTCGAAGGCAGGTCGCTCTGGTCGAATTTGCCATCGCCCGGTGTGTTCCAGGTGCGTTGCTGGGATGTGGCGGTGGTGTTCACGGAGTTGTCCGTCCACGAGCCATCCATGTCCGCGTAGTAGGCATCCGTCGGCCTTGCGCCACGGGTGTCCTCGTGCCCATCCGGTGTGATGTTGCCCGAATACGGCACGGGTACGTGGCCCACGATGTAAAGCGCCTTCACGTTCGATGGGTCGCTGTTGTAATGGCCTTGAACGATGCTCTTCACACTGGTCACCGAAGCGGTGCGGGAGACATCACTGCGCAGCACCCCCCAGCCATCGGCCCGCAGGTCATTGGTCAATTGGGAGAGTTCCGTGGCCAGTGCCGAGCTCAGCGTGTTGTCCACCAACAGGATGATCTTCCCTCGGTAGTCCACTACGGGTACTTGAACCCCCGTGTTGATGTATCCGGTCCCCGTCACACCCGCGGAGACCCGTACCACCTTGTACTCATAGTTACTACCGGTCGACACGTTGTTGTCCGTCCAGCTGGTCGAGGTGGCCGCGGGCGTGGCTACGGCGGACCCCCAGGAGGTCGCACTCTTGGGCTTCCGATAGATGGTGAGTGCCGTGGTGCTGGAGATGGGCGCCCAAGAGAGGGTGATCGCTGGTGTGTTCTGTACGGTGGCCGTTACACGCACCGCCGCCCGCTCTGAACTGGACTGGGCGGCCAGGAATGTGGCCACCAGAAGGAGGCTTGAGGCGATCAGGGAACGGAGCATGCGTACGCGGCCTTCAAAAATTATGTATCTGACTGAATGTCAGCATCTTGAAATCAACGGGGATCAACCAGGGGCCAGCCACGATGTGCCGTGGATGGCGCGGGTAGGAAAACAAGGAGGAATTCATCCGCAACTACCGGTTGATGATCTGGACAAAGCTATGGGAAAGGGACCTGCTCACGTGCAACGTTAACCGGTGGAAAAGCACGAATGGCGAAGGCTTCGGCGCCCCGAAACCGGGGTTGGTCAGGCAACGGCCCGGTCCCACGACCGGTACCGCTGATTTCGTCGGAATAGCCGTTGATTCTACGAATAACACATGTGGACCGACCGACTGGCTTCCAAGCTCGACGGCTAAGCGGGAGATCATCGATGAACCACCAGCGGGCCGACCGACCGGATCACGCCCCCCAGCAGGTGGTTTGGCGCCGATCGGAGCCTAACTGACCACGTTGGGACCCGACCCTACCCGGCCTCCGCCCAGATCCGCGCGATAAGTGCCCGTTGGGCATCCACGGTCAGGTGGAGCGGATCGCGCCAGAAGCTGCGATCAGTCGGGAACAGGCCCGGCTGATCGAGGTCGATCACGGGGGCCATGGTGCGCAAACGATCAAGATATCCCTTTCGCGCAGCGTCCAGGTCGGCATCGTGCATGATCCGTTGCAGGTCCGGGTGCGTGGGGTATTCCACGAACACCAGTCGGGCGCCTTCTGCACGGCATCGTTCGGCCATGTGTGCGAGTTTCTGGTACACGGTGGTATCCATCACCCAGTCCTGGGCCGCTGCCTTCTCCGCATCCAGTACCGTCCGCCACTGGTCCTCACCAGGTACGTCATACGCGATCGCGTCGGGGAATATCAGGGAGTAGAGGTTCAGTCCGGCCGCCTCGATCACCCGGCGGTTGTACACGTATGACCAGGGCTGGGCCAGGATCGTTGCGGGTTCGGCATAGATGTCGAATGTCTGGCTGGCATGCATGCCGCGGAAAGACACCTGTACCACCACATTCCGCAGGGTGGCAAGGCTGTCCGCGTAATGGAACAGGTGGTCCATGGTCACGTAATTCCCGCCTGGTACACCGAGGTTGTAATAACGATCGCCGGTCAGGTGCTCCAGGCTGTCCAGGTCGAAATAGGAGAGCCGGCTATCGCCCAGCAGGATGTTGGGCGAAGGCTCGCGCCGGAGCTCCACCAGTTTCCAGAGCATGTTGCTGAAGGGCATCGTGCGGCCACTGTGGTAGAGGTTCTTCTCCTTCAGCGCACGCGGTATGGGGCCGCCGGTATGGTAGAGCTGGTAGGGGTCGATCCAGGCCACCAGCGCGAATAGCCCCAGCACCGGTAGGGATAGTTTGATACACTGGAGAAGGAAGCGGCGTACCATGGTTCAGAACTGGAAGTAGATGAACTCGCCGCCGCCGAGAGGCGCACACACGATGATGATGGCGATGATGGCGTAATACAGGGCGTAGCGTACCGGTCTGGTCGCCTTGCCATCCAGTTGCAGCCCATACTGCTTTTCACGGCTTATCCACTCGATCAACACCGTGAGCCCGATGCCGAAGAGGGAGATGACCAGCGTGAGCATGCTGGACACTTCGGGCGCCTCGAACAGCGAGGAGGAGAAGATGCGGCCGATCACGGTATAAGCCTGGTGCATGTCCTGGGAGCGGAAGAAGATCCAGGCGAAGCAGGCCATCGCGAAGGTGAGCAGCATACCACTGCACTCACGTGCCGTGGGCAACATGCGCCCTTCGGCCACGGTACCGCTCATGGTCTTGTGGCGTGCCATGACCACGAGCGGAAGGAAGAACAGTGCATTGATCGCGCCCCACGCGATGAAGGTCCAGTTGGCGCCGTGCCAGAACCCGCTCACCAGGAAGATGATCATCGTGTTCCGCACCACGAAGGCCTTGTTGCCACGACTTCCACCCAGTGGTATGTACACGTAGTCGCGGAACCAGGTGTTCAACGAGATGTGCCAGCGACGCCAGAACTCGGCGATATCGCGGGAAAAGTAGGGGAAGGCGAAGTTGCGCATCAGTTCGAACCCGAAGAGCCGTGCACAACCGATGGCGATGTCGCTGTATCCACTGAAGTCGCCGTAGATCTGGAAAGCGAAGAGCACTGTGGCCAGCAGGAGCGTGGCGCCGTTGTGCTGTTCGGGAGATGCGTAGAAATGGTTCACGATCTGGGCGCAGTTGTCGGCCACCACGATCTTCTTGAATAGGCCCCACAGCATCTGTCGCAGGCCATCGCGCGCCATGGCGATGTCGAACGTGCGAGTGTTCTCGAACTGTGGGATCATATGCCGGGCACGCTCGATCGGGCCGGCGAGCATCTGCGGGAAAAAGCTCACGAAGCCGAAGAAAGTGATCGGGTGCTTCGTGGCCCGCAACTGTTTGCGATACACATCGATCGTGTAACTCAGGCTCTGGAACGTGTAGAAGCTGATGCCCACGGGCAGGATCAGGTTCAAGGTGCTCAGGTGGAAGGGGAGGCCCATCACCGTGAAAGCCTGGTGGAAACTGGTGATGAAGAAGTCGTAGTACTTGAAGAAGCCCAGGAGGCCGAGGTTGGCGATGAGACTGACAGCCAGCAACCACTTGCGGCGGCGATCATCGTCGGTGCGCTCCATACCGAGGGCCACCAGATAGTCCGTGCCTGAGGTGAAGATGAGCAGGCCGAGGTAACGCCAATCCCACCAGCCATAGAAGACGAAGCCGGACAGGATGAGGAAGGCGTTCTGTAGCAGTAGACGCTTGTTCAGCGCCCAGTATAAAAGGAAGACGATCGGTAGGAAGATCGCGAAATCGATCGAGTTGAAAAGCATCCGGCAGTGCGCTGGCGAAGCGCCTTCTACGTGAGGATCACCGCTTGAGTTCGTACAAGGCGTTGATCGCGACCAAAACTATCGGGGAGTGCACATGCAACGGCGGACCTTCGACCCCGGAATTCCATGCGCACTTGTTGATGGACGCGGCGCTCCCGGACCAAGGTGGGTTGATCGATCAAGGCGACCATTCCGTATCGTCACACGGAAGAATAGCAGCGCATCTTCAGGCGCCTCTGTATGGCGAAAGGGGATGAAAGAAGTGAACGAGAAGGGGCTATGGATGGTTCCGACCGCCTGGTCAGGTCCGGGCTTGTCATTGCGTGCTGCCCACACGCATGTCATTCGACCTGGAACCGGAGGGAGGTCATGCGGCCGGTGCCGTCCCGGGCCAACAGGAGGTAGCTGCCGACGGGTATGTGACCGAGGTCAAGTTCCGTCCGATCGCCGCATACCGAGGTCCTCAACAGTGATCTTCCGGCCATGTCCAATACATGGACGGTCCTCGAGCGCTGGTCGTTCGCATGCAGGACGAGCGTGGGCGTGCTTGCCGGCACGGGATTAGGTCCGATGGAAAAGGAGGCTTGGACCGCTTCGCCGGTAATGTTCGTGGGAATGAGCGGTCCGCAGAAGCACCACAGGCACAGGCCGGTGTCGCCGTAGAACAGGAAGTCGCACGGCTGCGAGCAGAGGTCCATGATGATGGTGTCGCCGACCACGTTGAGCGCAAGGGGCTGTCCCCATTGCGAGCCATCCACACAATCGACCGGGTCGAATGTCCAGGTATAGGGTCCTGAGCATGCGCTCCACAAGGCTGAGTATGGTCCGAAGGCCCACACGCCATCGCAGCCGTTGGTGGGCGGGACCACATAGTAGGTGTTGAGCGTGGTTTGCGCTGGTGTGCTCACCGCGCCTGTGAACAAGCCCAGGAGTGCGACGAGCAGGTGCAGCCTCTTCATGAAGTGAAATTATCGAGGTCAGTGGGCTGCTGGTGCGATGATGTGGCCGACGGGCGAACAAGGAGATGTGGAGGACGACCGTGTGTTTTGTCCGAAATGACACAGGGTCCCCGGAGGGAGACCCTGTGCGAACGATCGGGATGGGACAGGCCGCAGGTCCGTGGTGCCCTATTTGAACGCCGGTATCCCGGTCACATCCGCGCCGGTGATCAGCAGATGGATGTCGTGCGTGCCCTCGTAGGTCACCACGCTCTCCAGGTTCATCATGTGGCGCATGATGGGGTATTCGTTGGTGATGCCCATGCCACCGAGCATCTGGCGTGCTTCGCGGGCCACGGTAAGGGCCAGATGCACGTTGTTGCGCTTGGCCATGCTGATCTGCTGGGTGGTGGCGCGGCCCTCGTTGCGCAGGGTGCCGAGGCGCCAGGTGAGCAACTGTGCCTTGGTGATCTCGGTGATCATCTCGGCCAGTTTCTTCTGCGTGAGCTGGAAGCCACCGATGGGTTTGCCGAACTGGATGCGTTCCTTGCTGTAGCGCAGGGCGGTGTCGTAACACTCCATGGCCACACCCAGCGTACCCCAGGCGATGCCGTAACGCGCACTATCGAGGCAACCCATGGGGGCGCCCAGGCCGTTCTTGTTCGGCAGCAGGTTGGCCTTGGGTACCTTCACGTTGTCGAACACCAGTTCGCCGGTGGGACTGGCGCGAAGGGACAGTTTGCCGTGCGTGGTGGGGGTGGTGAAGCCCTCCATGCCGCGCTCCACAATGAGGCCATGGATGCGTCCCTCGGTGTTCTCGGCCTTGGCCCACACGATGGCCAGGTCGGCAAAGGGGGCGTTGCTGATCCACATCTTGGCGCCGTTCAGCAGGTAGTGGTCCCCCATGTCCTTGAAGGTGGTGACCATGCCGCTCGGATTGCTGCCGAAATCGGGCTCGGTGAGGCCGAAGCAACCGATCTTCTTCCCCTGCACCATGTCGGGCAGCCACTTCTTCTTCTGCTCCTCACTGCCGTACTTCCAGATGGGGTACATGGCCAGCGACCCCTGTACACTGCACAGGCTGCGCAGGCCGCTGTCGCAGCGCTCGATCTCCTGCATGATCAGGCCGTAGCTGATCTGGTCCAGTCCGGGGCCACCGTACTCCTCTGGCACGAAGGGGCCGAAGGCACCGATCTCCGCGAGGCCGGGAATGATGTCCTTGCTGAACGTGGCTTGTTCGAACCGGTCCTCGATGATGGGCTTGAGGTGCTTGCTCACATGCTTGCGGGCCGCATCGCGGATCAACTTTTGTTCATCGCTGAGCAGTTCATCCACCAGGTAATGGTCGTGCGCCTGGAACAGGTCGGTGGTATTCTTCTTGGCAGCGGGTGCGGAGGTGTTGCTCATGGGCAATGGCGGGGCCGTGTGTTCGGAGGGTGATGGGGTTACGACGGTCGGCGGGGCAAAAGTAGCAAGGGGTTCGGGCGCTGGTGGATGATACTTTCGCGCTTGAATGGGGAATGCCCTGCCCACCGGAGACCACCTCCGTACGGCCGACCCGCTTAGCGCCGAGTGGGTCACTGTACTGCTTCTGGTGGTGCTTACCCTGATGGCCTTGGTCCAACTGGGCGCGCCTCGGAAATGGCGATCGCTCGGCCGCTCGATGTTCAGCATACGACTGGGCAGGCAGGCCCTTCGCGAAGAGATGGGGCTGCGGGATCGCTCATTCCTCGGCCTGTTGCTCATCGGGGGGGCGTTATTGGCCCTGTTCACCTGGCAGGCCATGCGGCTCAATGGTTGGGGGGGCACCTACCTGGTCCCGTTGGGCGTGGTGGTGGCCTTGGTCATGGGGCATTTCGTGCTCCTGCGGGCGCTGGGTGCCATGCTCCGGATCGATGCCGGGATGCAGGAATACACCTACACCGGCCTCCTGGTGTTCATCATGGCCGGCCTCGCCCTACTGCCCCTGGTGGTGGGGATCGCCTACCGGCCCACCTGGCGCACCGGAGCCTTGTTGGCCGGGGGTATCGTCCTGGGGGTCCTCCTGGTATACCGTTGGTTACGAGGGGTGTGGATCGGCCTGGGGGAGGGGATCCCGCTCCGGTACATTATTATTTATTTTTGCGCCGCCGAATTGATGCCTGTCCTCTTGGCGGTGCATACCTGGCGTGGCCCATCCACCGAATAGTCCCACTTCCTAAGCCGATCGGCCTTGAAGATCAAGACCATCCTCGTATCGCAGCCAGCACCCACGGATGAGAAGTCGCCCTATCACGAACTGGCGAAGAAGTACGGCTTGCGGATCGACTTCCGTCCTTTCATCCAGGTAGAGGCGGTGCCTGCCCAGGATTTCAGGCAGGAGCGCATCAACATTCTGGATCACACGGCCATCGTGCTCACCAGCCGCAACGCGGTGGATCAGTTCTTCCGCATGTGCAAGGAACTGCGCCTTACCGTACCGGAGTCGATGAAGTACTTCTGTGTGAGCGAGAACGTCGCTTATTACGTGCAGAAGTACATCGTCTACCGCAAGCGCAAGGTCTTCATCGGCAAGCAGACCTTCTTCGATCTGATGGACGTGATCAAGAAGCACAAGGACGAGCGGTACCTGGTGCCCTGCAGCGACATCCAGAAGGGCGAGATCCCCGACCTGCTGGACAAGGCCAATGTGAACTACACGAATGCGGTGTTCTACCGCACCGTGGCCAGCGACCTGAGCGATATCAAGAAGCTGGAGTACGACATGCTGGTGTTCTTCAGTCCGGGAGGAGTGGAGAGCCTTCGTAAGAACTTTCCGAAGTTCAAGCAGAACGGGGTCTTCATCGCCGCATTCGGTCCCACCACTTCCAAGGCCGTGCGCGACAATGGCTACCGATTGGACCTCGAAGCACCCTTGCCCGAGGCACCGAGCATGACCGGGGCCATGGAACTCTTCATCAAGCGGGAGGCCAAGAAGAAGTGAGGCAGGAGCGGCATCTGCCCTGCACTTCGCCGTACTCCCCGCCCGTCACCCATGGAGCGGCCTACCTTCAGCAAACACGAGCGGTTGACCGGGCGTCTTCGGATCGCTGAGGTGGTCGAACAGGGGCGGTCCATCCAGGATCCACCGATCAGGCTCGTGGGTAGGGCCATGGAACTTCCGACCACCGCCCGTGCCCAAGTGGCATTCGCCATACCGAAACGTTATATGAAGCTGGCCGTGGACCGCAACCGCATGCGCCGGTTGATGCGTGAGGCCTACCGGCTGGACAAGGCACAGGTCCTGGACCGGGCACAAAAGGCCGACAGGCAGTATGCGTGGCTCTTCATCTATCAAAGTAGGAACCTTCTGTCCCTGGCCGAGACACGTGAAAGACTTTCGCGCCTATTGGATCGTTGGATGGAGAAACATGGGTAAGTTGTTGGCACTTCCGCTCATCGGCCTGGTCCACTTGTACCGCCACCTGCTGTCGCCCCTGTTGCCCGGAGCCTGCCGGTACACCCCCACCTGTTCGGCATACGGCTTGGAGGCCCTGCGCACCCATGGCGCCTTCCGGGGTGGTTGGCTCACCCTCAAGCGCATCCTATCTTGTCATCCTTGGGGCGGCCAAGGGCACGACCCCGTCCCACCAACAACGAAGAAAAATGGATAAACAGAAACAGGATCGCACTGGCCGGTGGAAGACCTGGTTGATGGGCGCGGCCATCGTGAGCGGTGGTGCCGTCACCATCTCCGCTGCGGACAGTTACTTCGAGATCAGCAAGAACCTGGAGATCTTCACGGAACTGTACAAGGAGCTCAACATCTACTACGTGGATGATACGCAGCCCGGCAAGTTGATGAAGACCGGGATCGATGCGATGCTGAACTCGCTCGATCCGTACACGCAGTACATCCCGGAGAGCGACATGGAGGATTACCGCTTCATGACCACCGGCCAGTACGGTGGCATCGGCGCGCTGATCAAGCGCTCCAAGGACCGCGTTTACGTGAGCGACCCGTACGAGGGCTACCCGGCAATGAAGGCCGGGATATGGGCGGGCGACGAGATCCTGGAGGTGGATGGCCGTCGTATCGCCGGCATGGAGACCGATGAGGTGAGCAAGCTGCTGAAGGGGCAGGCCGGCAGCGCGGTGAAGGTGATCACCCAACGCCAGGGCATGGAACCCGTCACGCACACCCTCACTCGCGAGGAGATCAAGATCCCGGATGTGCCATACAAGGGGTTGGTCGATACGGTGAACAAGGTGGGCTACATCAAGCTGAACAGCTTCACACAGACCGCTTCACAGGAAGTGCGAGCAGCGATGAAGGAGTTGAAGGACCAGGGTGCCTCGAAGCTGATCCTCGACCTGCGTGGCAATGGTGGAGGATTGCTGCGCGAGGCGGTCAACATCGTGAACCTGTTCGTGCCGAAGAACGAATTGGTGGTGGAGACGCGCGGTAAGATCCCGGAATGGGACAAGACCTACAAGACCTTGAGCGAACCCGTGGATGCCACGATTCCGTTGGTGGTGCTGGTGGATGGCCAGAGCGCCAGTGCCAGTGAGATCGTCTCCGGTGCGTTGCAGGACCTGGACCGTGCGGTGATCGTGGGAGAGCGCACCTTCGGCAAGGGTCTGGTGCAACAAACGCGGGACCTTTATTACAACAGCAAGTTGAAGGTGACCGTGGCGAAGTACTACATCCCCAGTGGCAGGTGCATTCAGAAGCTCGATTATTCGCACCGGGACAGCCTCGGTAAGGCCGAGGAGGTGAAGGCGGAGACCATCGCCGAGTTCAAGACACGCAATGGCCGTCCGGTCTTTGATGGACGGGGGATCCTACCGGATGTGGCCGTGACCGACCCCGAGCTCGCCAAGGTCGTCGGTGGCCTGTACGCCAAGGACCTCTTCTTCGATTTCGCCACCACCTACCGGCTCTCGCATCCGACGATCGGGCCTGCCGCGGATTTCAGGGTGGGCGATGCGTTGTACCAGGAGTTCGTGGACCATGTGAAGGACAAGAACTTCGAGTACGACACGGAAACGCTCGAAGCGTTCAAGAAGCTGGAGGAAGCGGCCAAGAAAGAGCGGTATTACGACCATGCGAAGGCACAGATGGAAGCCCTGCATGCCGAGCTTGCACCGGACCGCATGGAGGAGCTCATGCGCTTCCGCACGGACATCGAGGAGGTACTGCGCAATGAGATCGTGGGTCGGTACTACTTCCAGACCGGTCGTGCGAAGGCGGCGCTGGCCACCGACCCCACGGTGCGGTCGGCGGTGGAGCTGTTGAACGGCCCGGAGTACATGAAGGTGCTCACGGCCATCAACCCGGGCAAATAGATCGCCGATGATCGCCGCGACCTCGGACCTGCTGCGGGGTCGCGGTGCCTTTCGTGCAACGCATGTCGGTGCGTTGGCCCTTTGTGTGGTCATGCTTCCGTGGAGCAAGGCCTTCGTGAGCATCGCACAACTCATGCTGGTGGTGAACTGGCTGGCCGAAGGGGTGGTACACAAGGACCTCAAGGCACGGTTCCAACGCGCCTTCTGCCAGGTGCCATCCGTGTTGTTCATCGGCTTCTTCCTGCTTCACGTGCTCGGCCTGGCGTGGACCACGGACCTGGACTGGGGCGTGGATCTGGTGCGGATCCTGTTGCCGGTCCTGGCTTTTGGTGCGGTGTTGGCCGCCTCACCCAGGTTGCATCCGAACGAGTTCAGGGCGGTCCTTCTTCTGGGGGCTTGGAGCGCGGTGGTGAGCACCATCGCCAGCCTGGTCGCACAGGATGGGCACACGACCGACTACCGGGCCTTGTCGGTCTTCATCAGCCACATCAGGCTCACCTTACTGCTCTGCATGGCGGTGGTGGTCTTCGTGCTCGATCGGGGTGGCCCGTCGTGGTTGCGTATCGCGGGTCACGTCGCCGGGCTCTGGGCGCTGTTCTTCATCGATAGGCTGGGCAGCATACAGGGCTACGTCATTCTCCTGGTCGTTGCGGTCGTATTCGTTCGGCGTTGGGCAACAGCACGGGGAGGCCCACTCGCCAAGGTGCTTCAGGTGTTGCTTGTTGCCGTACCGGTACTCCTCACACTCCTGGTCTGGAACGAGGTCTGCACACGCTTCCACACACCCGACCCCGCGATCATCGGGAAGTTCGAGCACACGGCCGGAGGGGAGCAATACCTGCACGACGTCCAGGCGACGCAGATGGAGAACGGCCACCACGTTTGGATGTACGTGGCCCCCGGCGAACTGGAGCGGGGCTGGGCACGACGTGGAACGCGCGCATACCAGGCGGATGACGACAAGGGCCACCCCATCTGGAGCACCCTGGTCAGGTACATGGCTTCCAAAGGGCTTCGGAAGGACAGCGTGGGGCTGGCCTCACTGAACGATGCGGATATCCAGGCCATCGAGCGCGGGATCACCAATGCCGATCCCGGAAGGTGGGGAGGGCTGCATGCGCGTTTTGATGAAGTGGTGCTTGAACTACAACAGTACCGCACGAAGGGGGTGGCGGACGGTCATTCCGTGGCCATGCGGATCGAATACCTCAAGGTCGGATGGCGCATCGCGCGCTCGAACGTCCTGATCGGCGTGGGCACGGGCGACACGGAGCGGGCCTTCAAGGAGGAATATGAACGGTCGGCCTCCATGCTCTCCACCGAATGGCGGCATCGTGCGCACAACGAATACCTCACGTTGTGGATCAGCTTCGGCGTGCTCGGCCTGTGCTTCGCCCTATACACGTGGTGGTACCCGGCCTGGCGTCTCGGTGCATGCAAGCGCCCCCTGTTCCTTGCCTGGGCCATCATCTTCGGGATCTCCTGCCTCACCGATGATACGATCGAGACGCAGGTCGGGGCGACCTTCTTCGCCTTGTATTACACGCTGCTCGTGTTCGCCGCGCCAACGGTCAAGGAAGGGGGATCCCTTGCAGCAGGGCCTGCACGCGCCCTGGTGTGATCCGGCGGATGCAATCACACGCCCCACCGGCGGCGCAGGTGGGGCAGGCGGGATCGGCCACCAGGGCATGAGCATCCTTCCCGATGGGGGCCCAGCGGCCGGGATGGATCGGACGTCGCGGCGCATACAGGCCGATCGCACGGATGCCACAGGCCCCAGCGATGTGGAGGGGTCCGGTGCTGGCGGCCACCAGGGCATCGCTCACGCCGATCAGACCGATCAACTCGTCCAGGGAGAGCAAACCGCCCGCGTCAATGGTCCGCGGCCCGGTGAGTGGTAGGCTCCTGCGGTACGTATCCGCCTCTTCGGCGGTGCCGGTGACGACCACGGTATATGGCCCCTCGTTCAACAAGCGGATCAAGGTGGCGTAGTTCTCGGGTCCCCACTCCACCGCACTGCCCCTTGAGCCAGGGTGTAGGATCACCAGCCGTGTCCCGGGCCGCCGCCATTCAGCCACACGCGAGGAGGCTTCGGGTGGCTTGAAACCAGCCAGGTCCGCAAGTGCGCTCGTAGAGAGCGATGGTACCTCCATCAATGGGGCCATCAACTGCAGGTTCAACTGGGACTCGTGCAGCTCGCTGCGTTTGCGACTGAAGGATACGCGGTGTGTGCAGGTGGTCCAATGCCACCAGCGATGACCGGTGCCGATGCGTACTGCGATCCCTGCCTGTTTCGCCCAGGTGGCCACCTGCCGATGCGGGAACACATGGATCAACACATCGGCCTGCAACGCCCGCAACCGATCCGGAGCATCGCCCGATGCGAGCTCGTCGATGGCGATGGTCTGGTCCACGTGCGCACAACAGGCAAGCACGGGCCGGGTGTAGGTGCGCCCCAGGAAGGTGATGCGTACACCGGGGAACGTGCGTTTCAGCAGGCCGGCCATGGGCAGCGTAAGCATCACATCTCCGATGCTGTCCGGTCGGCTCAGGACGATGTGCTCAGGTGCCCTCCTCACGCAAACGTTGGAGTTTGGCATATTTCAAATGGACGGCGCGTGCGCTGAGGCATGCGATGGAGTAGCCGGCCTTTCCATCGAGGAAGCCAAGCCGCAGGACATAGCCCTGGATGAATTTCACCCATGGGGAGAACATGCGCTTCAACAGGCCGGGTCGCTTACCTTCCGCGAGCAACTTGCGGGCGTGCAGGTCGCTGTACCGTTCGATGCGTTCCTTGTGTGAGGCTACTGTCGGATAGGAGTAGTGCAGGAGGTCGCCTGCGAGTTCGTGGACCGGTGTGCCGGGATCGAGTTGAAGCTCCTCGTGAACATGTTCGCCCTTCCAGCGGCCATGCTGTTTGGGGAAGAGGCGCACTTTGTCATCGGGGTACCAGCCACCATGCCGCACCCAGGTGCCGCAATAGTTGGTGAGCCGTGCGAAACGATAAGCACCGGACAACCCGTCCTTCGTGGCCTGTACCAAGGAGGTGCGCAACGCTGCGGAGATCGCCTCATCCGCATCGATCGAGAGCAGGTAGGGGCCTTGCGCCTGGGTGTTGGCGAAGTTCTTCTGGTCGGCATAATCGGTCCAAGCACGCACGATCACCTTCGCTCCATGCTCCGTGGCGATGCGGGCCGTGCCATCGGTGCTTTGGGCATCCACCACGATCACCTCATCCACCAGCAATTGCAGGGAGATGAGGCAACGTGCGATGTTGTGCGCTTCGTTCCGGGTGATGATGACGGCGGAGATCCCCTTCATGCACCGCCGAAATTACTTACCGGGAGGAATAGGCCCGAACATGCTGCTTTCCTCCCGATCAGGGCGAATGGTGCCTGATACCATCTCGCAAAAGGGTCCGGCCCGATCTGCTTGCCTTTTTTCCGCATTGCTTCACCGCCGGGCTCGTTCCGTAGTCCCCGCTACGCAACGATCCCGTCGTATCGCACTGCGAAAGGATCGCATTGCATCCTTGGACCACCCTTAACTGCGAATTGGAATAAGGGAGCGGGCGGGAGGACTACGGTCCGCACCCCACACTCAATTGCCATCAGGTCGGCTTGTCCAGTGCGATCCGAAGGGCGGTGTACGGTCAACGGGCGTGTGCCACCACCAATCGGCCGCGCTCCACGGCACCCCCACGATGCGTCACCAGAAGCGCATAGGTGCCCGATGCGAGATCGGCGGTCTCCAGCAAGTGGGTGTTGCCGATCATGCGGGCGTTCCGCACCACACGACCGGTGGCATCCAACACCGTCAGTTCGCCAGGGCCCATGGCACATCGCACCGTGACCTGGGAGCTGGCCGGTTGCGGATAAAGGAGAAGACCCTCACTCGTGGGGATCTCCTCCACGGCCATTCCGGTATTCGTGGCGAATGTGATGCAATAGTCCTCCACCTCCCCATAGTCGAAGGAGGCACTGCATGGCGGTCCGGGTGCGGCGCTGTACTGCATGATCACCCGCATACGCGAGGTGCCTACCCCGGTGTTCGCTGGGATCTGTATCGAACCCTGTGCCGGTTCGTTATCGGCCACGCCGCTATCGAAGAGCAGTTCGTCCGGAGCGTCGAACGCACCGTTCTGGTCCAGGTCCACCCACACATGGAACCATTCATTGAATTCGAAATTGCTGAAGGCGGGACTCAATCGGATGGCGTAGGTCTGCCCCACGATCAGGTCGGTGCTCACATCGGTGTGGTCCTCATAACCGTCGCTGGCCCCCGAATCGTGATCGATATCGCCCAGCAGCACATTCGCGATCCATTCGTCGCCGGTATCACCACCCGCAGTAGGGCAGTAGGGCAGGTCGGTGCAGGCGCCACAGCCGGCCGTTCCCACCGTGACCGCTACGGACCAATCCGACGGTACGCCATCACAGACGGTACGCACTTGCACGCTGTATTGCGTGCAGGCCTCCAGTGGGGTCAGTGTCCAGGTGCTCTCGGTGATCCCGCCCACGATGAGTTGATCGGATGAACCAAGCGCGGCGTAGCGCACCTCGTAGCCATCTGCAGCGAGCACCGGCACCCATTGGATGGTCACGGAGAGCGGATCACTGGCACCTTGGGCGATACCGGCCGGGGCCACACAGCAACCATCGCTGTTCCAGGTGAAGACCTCGGTGAATTCGCTGGTCTCCTCCGTGCAGTGGGTGCGCACCTGGAATTCATAGGGAGTGCAAGGCACGATGTCCGTGGCGATGTGGTTCGGCGCGGTCAACCCGTTCACTTCCGTCCAGGTGGAGGTGCCCGTGGCGCGATAACGCAGATCGAACAGGTCGCCAACGAACGATTCCCAGCTGAGCGAGGCAGCGTTGATCGAAACGGTCTGTACCTGGAGGTTGTAGGGCGTGGGGCATACACCACATTCGTTCATGATCAGCTGCATGCTCGTTCCTGCATTGATACGGCCACCGGTCACGGTCTGTCCGGGCAGGTTGCCCACCTGGTCCACCCCTTGGAACAGCATGTCCCGGATGTAGAGTGCCCCTTGCTCCGGATCATCCTTGACCAGGGACATCATCGTGGCACAGGGCGCACTGTACAGCAGGCCCACCACCCCGGCGGTGAGCGGGCTGGCGAAGCTGGTGCCCGAAGTGAGGCCGTAGGCATCGTTGATCCGCGTGGTATACACGTTCTCACCGGGTGCTCCCACATCGATCGTGGTAAGACCATAACCGGAGAAGGTGCGTTGGTCATTGACGTTGGTGGCTGTCACACTGATCATGAAATCACTGGGACAAGCGGTCGGCAGGTCGCCCACGACATCCACATCCACATCGTTGTTGGCGGTGGCGCCGCAATTGAGCACACCCTCGCTGCCCAAGGAGTCGTACATCGCACACCAGATGGGTGCATCGGCGGGCTGGCCACCATTGATACCCCAGCTGGCGTTGGTGGCCACCACGAAAGCCCCTTTCTGCCCGTCGGTGTCATTGTACATCCGGCGCATGATCAGCGGATAACTGTGCGAAGCGAGCACGCCGGCATCGTTCGCACCGGAGTTGAACACCACCATCATCTTCACGTTCCAGTTGGCGCCGACGACACCCACTTCATTATTCCCCACCGCACCGATCATGCCGGCCACCTGGGTGCCATGTGAGCCGCTGTACACCTGATCGTTCCCGGCATTCGGGTTCCACCCGCGGAAATCGTCCACGTAGCCGTTCGCATCGTCATCGATCCCGTTGTTGGGCACCTCGGCATGGTTGAACCAGGCGTTGCCGATCAGGTCCGGGTGGGGGAGGTCACAATTCTCGATGATGCACACCACGATGGTATCCCCATCGGCGGTGAGGCCACCGGTGCTGATGTCCCAGGCCGCCTCGCTGTTGATGTTCTCATGATGCCATTGTTGGCCGTAATGGGGGTCTCCGGGCACTTCGCGCAGCTCCACGTGATGGTTGTTCTGTGCCAGCAACACATCCCGGTGGCCGCGGGCGGCACGCAACATGGCCGCCTGATCGGCCCGTGCTGGGTCGAAGCGCAGTAGCCAGGTACGCATTGGAGCGCTCACTTCATGCACCACCGTGATCCCCGTACGGCTTCCGTGCAGGTACTCCAGATCAGCGGCGACCTTGTGGGGCGTGGCGCCAGGTGCCAGCATGATGAGCAGGTCGCCCGGAATGGCAACGGACTGTGCGCGAAGTGGAGTGGTCCCTACAAAGAGCAGGCAAAGAAGGAGCAGGTGTGATCGCATGGGAAGACTGGAAGCGATCAAATTTAGGGGGTGCGCCGGTGGTGAACGGCATGGAAGCGTACCGGGAGAACGGGAGCCTTGGAAAGCTGGACCTACCCGGGGTTGTCTGAAGCCGATGCGGTGAGGCAGCGATGTCCCCGCACAGGTCGAGGAATGCGCGGAATTGCCGGGCTCAGGCGGACTTGACCCTCGATCTGGTCAGCGACCCGGGCCACGTGACCCAAGGGGCGGGTGTATAGGTTCCGGGCAACAGGCCCGACACGGTCATTTCCCCAGAGATCATTCGGTGAGAAGCCTGGACATCCGTGATGATCCGCTCATCGATCCGCAAACCCCCGTACACCGTCATCCACCGCCCACGTGTCCCGGCCCGGAACGATGACGGCGGACCTCATACCATTTACGCATCTCTTGGGGAGCCCTTCCGTTGTGAGATGGTATTACGCCTTCGTCGCCGCCTCCACCATCGCCTTGCTTCCGATGAACAAGGGGCAACGCTGGTGCAGTTCGGTGGGCATCAATTCCATGATGCGCGTGGTGCCATCGGTGGCCTTGCCTCCCGCCTGTTCCACGATGAAGGCGAGCGGGTTCGCCTCGTACAGCAGGCGCAGCTTCCCCTTGGGAGCCTTGGCGGTACCGGGATACATGTAGATCCCTCCTTTCATCAGGTTCCGGTGGAAGTCCGCCACCAGGCTGCCGATGTAGCGCGCGCTCATCTGCTGCTTCTTGCAGCCGTCGATGTACTGCTGCACGCCGGGGCTGAAGTCGTAGAGGTTGCCTTCGTTCACTGAGTAGATCTTCCCGTCCGTCGGCGTCTTCATGTCCGGATGGCTCAGGCAGAAGGTGCCGATACTGGGGTCCAGCGTGAAGCCGTTCACCCCGTGCCCCGTGGTGTACACCAGCATGGTGCTGCTGCCGTAGATGATGTATCCAGCCGCCACCTGCGCGGTGCCCGGCTGCATGAAATCCTCCATCGTGGCCTTGTCGCCGGTGCTCACCCGGCGGTAGATGCTGAAGATGGTGCCGATGCTCACGTTCACATCGATATTGCTGCTGCCATCGAGCGGGTCCATCGTCACCACGTACTTGCCGCCGTTGTCGAAGTGTACGATGTCGTCGTTCTCCTCACTGGCCACGGCGCACACCATGCCCTGGCTCTTCAGCAGGCGGATGAAGAGGTCGTTGGCGTACACGTCCAGCTTCTGCTGGGCCTCGCCCTGTACGTTCTCGGTGCCTTGCGCTCCCAGGATGTCCTCGGCCAGGCCGGCCTTGTTCACTTCCCGGTTCACCATCTTGCCCGCCAGGCGGAAGCTGGTGAGCAGCTGGCTCAGTTCGCCGGTGGCGTAGGTGAATTCGTGCTGCCGTTCGATGATGAACTCGGCGAGGGTCTTTACGTGGGGCATGCTTTTTCGATATGCGCTGCAAAGATGCGGCAGGGCTTCCTTTGCATCATGTACCAGACGAACCGCCCCGCCGAATGACCGATGAACTGACCCCACTTGTCGGGCGTATCGCCGACATCATCCAGGAGGCCCGCAGCCGAGTGCGCCAAAGCGTGAATAGCGCCATGGTGGCCAGCTATTGGGAGATCGGCCGTTTGATCGTGGAGCATGAGCAACAGGGCCAGGCCCGCGCGGAGTACGGAAAGCGTCAATTGGCCGAGCTCTCCGCGCGCCTCACGGAGCAGTTCGGAAAGGGCTTCGATGCCAGTAATCTGCGGTACATGCGCCTGTTTTTCAAGGCTTTCCCAATTCGTGACACAGTGCGTCACGAATTGAGTTGGTCACACTATCGACTGCTTTCCCGCGTGGAGAACGTTGGTGCACGAGAATGGTACACCCGTGAGGCCATCGGCCAGAACTGGAGTACTCGCGCCCTGGAGCGCCAGATCGGCGTTCTCTATTACGAACGCCTGCTCAGTAGCAAGGATAAGGCGCTGGTGGCAACCGAGGCAACCGAACGCACTGCCCCTTTGGCAGAGTCTCCGAAGGACTTCCTGCGCGACCCGTACATCCTGGATTTCCTGAACCTGCAGGACAAGACCTACCAGGAAAGCACGCTGGAGCAGGCCATCATCGACAACCTGCAAGGCTTCCTGCTCGAGCTGGGCAAGGGCTTTGCCTTCGTGGAGCGCCAGCAGCGCATCCACATCGGGGACGAGGATTTCTACTTGGACCTGGTGTTCTACAATTTCAAGCTCAAGTGTTTCCTGTTGCTGGACCTGAAGCTGGGCAAGTTGGGCCACCAGGATGTGGGTCAGATGGATACCTATGTGCGTTTGTATGACGAGCGCATCCGTGGTGCGGACGATGATCCTACCATTGGCCTGTTGCTGTGCAGCGAGAAGAGCGAGGCCGTGGTGAAGTATTCCGTGCTGGCCGACCAACAACAATTGTTCGCCGCGAAGTACCTGCCGTACCTGCCCAGCGTGGAGGATCTAAAGCGCGAATTGGAACGTGAACGCGAACGGGCCATGCGGCAGATCGAGGCGGGGGAGGGCAACAAAGACAAGGCCCCATGAACCGCGTGTACCCGCGCTTCCGCCGGTTGCAACGCCCCATTGATCAACAAGCCTGAGACCTTCACCCAACCTCGATAATCCGCCATGCAAGTGACCATCCGCCCCGCCGAGCCCCGCGATGTGCCCAATTGATCGACGATATCTTTCTGTCGGATGCGAAGGACTTCGACTTTCTCGTACAAACCATCAAGCAGGTTCTTGCATGATCGAACTTCGAGCAGCCCAAGGTTATGTGCGGTGCTGCTATCTTTGAAGCAATTCCTTCACCATGGTCCAGACAGTCACCAAACGCACCCCCAAGCGCAAGGCCAGTGCCATTGTGAAGAGTGCCATCAAGCGTTCCCGCAAGAAACATGGCGTTGATTTCAGCGACCTGGTGGGCACTGCTCCTATGCATGGCGACCCGGTGAAGTTCCAGCGCGCATTGCGGGATGAAGAGTGAGCGGGTAGCGATAGACACGAACATCCTCTTGTACATCCTCGGCGGCGACGGTGCTGCCAATGAGTTGCTGAAGGGCCATGTAGTGGTGGCCAGCACCATGGTGCGAATGGAGGCCTTGGTCTACCACGGTGCCGACGACACGCACATGGAACAGGTGCACCGTTTCCTGGAGCGCTGTCATTTGGAGGAAATCCACCGGTCCATACAGGACCTTGCCGTGGACCTGCGCCTGCGCCACCGCTTGAAGTTGCCTGATGCCGTGATCGGGGCCACCGCCATCCACTTGGGCATTCCATTGATCACGGCGGACAGGGCCTTCAACAAGTTGAAGTCCGATTGCGAAGTGGTGCTTTACGGTAGATGAGCACCGTGCATGTCACCGTTGTCCCACGTATGCGTGCATGAACCCGACCATCCGCCCCGCCGAACCCCGTGACGTGCCCCGCATGCTGGAGCTGGTGCGGGAGCTGGCCCTCTTCGAGCGCGCCCCCGATGAAGTGACGGTGACCGAGGAACACATGCGCGATGCGGGCTTCGGAAAGGATCCGGTGTGGTTCGGCTGGGTGGCCGAGGCGGACGGCGTGATCCATGGCATGGCCGTGTGCTACGAACGCTACTCCACCTGGAAAGGGCGTCGCCTCTACCTGGAGGACATCATCGTCACCGAGGCGGCACGAGGGCTGCGTATCGGGGAGAAGCTCTTTCTCCAATGCGCGCGCCACGCCGTGGAGCAGAACTACAGCGGCATGCTCTGGCAGGTGCTGGATTGGAACACCGATGCCATCCGGTTCTATGGGCGCTTCGGAGCGACACTGGATCCTCAGTGGGTGAACGGGACGCTGGATAGGGAGCAGATGAAGGCACTGGTGGCCACACAATGACCGCTCAACGCCCGGGGCGCACTTCCCGGGCCACTTTCGCCCGTGTCTTCAACACCTGATGCACGGCATGGTCCTTCTGGAATTGTGCAGCCCATTCGGTGAGCTTCGCGAAGCCTATGCGCCGGTCTGCCGCGATCAGCACGGGCGTCAAGTTCAAGCTGTAGGTGAGCAAGCGCTGGCCTCCATCATGGAATTGGCTGAAGTAGAGTTCCACCTGTTCCTGGTCGAAGGCACGGGTAAGGAGCAGGTCAATTGGCGTGTCCAAGTAGGCGCGCAGCAAGCCACTGATGTCGACCATCGAAGGCCAGGCATGTGGTGTTTCCTGCTTCACATGGAAGTCGCCGGGGAAATGCCAGACCGTTTCACCATCCAGTTTCAGCGTGTAGCGTGGCACCCGCACCTCACTGTACGTGGTACGGTGTGCATGCACGAAGCAGTCCACACGCAAGTCCAGGCCAGGAACGAACAAAGCTTCCACCTGCTTCTTCAACTTCGAGAATGGGCGCGATTGCGACATGTGATGCGAAGCTACGGATAGCAGCTATCTTGGCCTTCAGCTACCGCAAACGATGGGCATTCATTACTCAGAGGTCTATCTCCCCGTGCGCTGCCCCCAATGTGGCACGGTGGCAGAGCGCAGATGCGTGACCAAGGAACTGGGCATGTGGTTCGAGATGAAGAGTTGGAAGGTGGGCGATAGTATCCTTGCAGGACTTCCGGAACAGTTGCATTGCTACGCAGACTGCCGACAGCCGTCGTGTATGGGAACAAGGGTCTATGGCCCGGGCAAAAGTCAGGACTGGCCGTTCTTTTTCACCGTGGTCGTCAAACTTGACAATGGTGTCATTACCGGCGAGCACGAGGTGACCAAGGAGGATCCCGAAGAGGAGTGATCATTGCGCCTCCATCCTCCTGAAGTACGGCTGTACGCGGAAGGGATGCCGTAGCTGGGCTAACTTCGGCGATGACGTCAACCCCATGGGCCTCTTCTGCTCCGTTACCATGCCTGTGAAGTGCCCGTATTGCGGCACCGTGGAAACGCGCGAATGCCAGACCAAGGAATTCGGCCGAGAATACAGGCACTGGAAGATCGGTGATTATGTATGGCTGGCGGATGATCCGGATGGAGAGCTGGAGTTCGACGCATGGTGTGAACAACCGTCGTGTCGGGAGAGCAGACCTCTTCAAGAAGGAAGGATAGTGGGAGATCCGCGGCGGTTCCTCGTGGTGGTAGAGTTGGTCAACGGCATCATCACCGGCGAGTATCTGGTCTTCAAGGAGGAGGAATGCAACGAGAGCGACTGATCCCATTCGCACCCCATGCTCCTCCAATACGCCAGCGACCTCCACCTTGAATTCTCCGAGAACCGGGCATGGCTGAAGGCACATCCCATGGAACCGGCCGCAGAAGTGCTGCTCCTGGCCGGTGATGTGCTGCCCTTGCACCAAGCGTATGGCGCTCCCGGACTGTTCAAGCGCTTGTCCCAAGGCTTCCGGGAGGTGATCTGGTTGCCCGGCAACCACGAGTACTACGGAGGACGGATCGTGGACAAGGACCTGGATACCGATATCCGGCTGTTCCGGAATATCCGCATCGTGAACAATCGGGCGGTACAATATCCCGGTGTGCGCATCTTGTGTACCACGTTGTGGACGGCCATTGCGCAGATGAACGAAGGGGCCTTGCGCCACAACATGAACGACTACCACGCCATCCGCCATGGCAGCGGATTGTTGATGCCTGCGCACACCACGCGATTCCATGCGCATTGCCTTGCGTGGCTGAAGAGCGAACTCACTAAACCTTTCGACGGATGCACTATCGTGGCCACGCACCATGTTCCCACGTTGCAGCACTATCCCCCGGAGTACGTGGGCAGTGCGCTCAATCAAGCTTTTGCGGTGGAACTGGAGGAGCTGATCGCGGGTAGTGGTGCGTTGGCGTGGATCTACGGCCACCACCACCGCAACATCCCGGCGTTCATGATCGGGGGCACGCGCATGCTCACCAACCAGGTCGGCTATGTGGCGCAGAACGAGCAGATCGGCTTCGATCCGGCGGCCGTGATCGGACCGGGAATGCATCGTTGAAGTATCGACGCCGCGCGGCTTTCCGAAGAAAGTACATCCTTGATTTGGACGTTTGGGTAAAATGATCTTCCTTTGTTACCCGAATGGGTAATATGAGGGACAACGAAACACGCCGGCGCATCGTAGCCGCAGCGGAAGAGCTGTTCCGGGCGAAGGGCCTGGACGGCGTGAACATGCGGGAGCTGGCGGAGATGGCCGGAGTGAACAAGGGTCTCCTGCACTACTATTTCAAGACGAAGCAGGCGCTGTTCCGGGAGATCCTCGTGGGGCAGATGGCCCTGCTCTATGGCGAGATCGGCGTGCTGATGGATGGCCCCGGCGACCTGCGATCCAAGGTGCCGATGATCGTGGAAGGGTATTTCAAGGTGCTCATGAAGGTGCCGGAACTGCCGGCCTTCGTGCTCTTCGAGGTGCAACGCGATCCCGCTGACCTGTTGAGCCCGCGGGCCAGGCAGTCCTTCTTCAAGGTCGTGGCGGCGGTGGAGGCGGAGCTCAAGAAGCTCAAGCTTCCCGGGCCACGGTCCAGCGGCCTGCAATTCATCATGGACATCATCGGCCTGTGCGCATTCACCTTCGGCATGCTGCCGGGGATCAAGGCCGTGATGAAGCTGACCAAGGCCCAGCGCGCCGCGTTGCTGCAGGAACGCAAGGCCCACATCATCGCACTCGTCCAACAAGGCCTCAAGCCATAGCCCATGCAAGCCTCACATCAACCCAAGGGACCGGCGCGACTTCGGCGTTGTGCAAGGGCCGCGCACCGGTCGCGCCCGGCGCTGCTCCTCTGCGCCCTGCTGCTCCATGCGCTTCCCTCCACGGCCCAGCTCACGCTCGCGCATTGCCAGGAGCGCGCGCGGGCGAACCAACCGATGATCGCGCAGTACGACCTGATCGCCAAGACCGCCGAGTACACCATCGCCAACGCCAACAAGGCCTACCTGCCGCAGGTGAGCCTCACCGGCATCGGGGCCTACATCATCAGCGGCCTGCCCACCATGACCCTGCCCGGCAGTGCGCCGCCCGCGAACGACGACCTCAAGTTCATCGGCATGGGACAGGTGAACCAGCAGATCTGGGACGGCGGTGCCACCAGCGCGAACAAGCGGGTGATCGCGGCCGGTGCGGCCGTGGATTCGGCGAAGCTCGAAGTGCGCTTCCACCAGCTGCGCGAACGGGTGGACCAGTTGTTCTTCGGCATCCTGCTGGCCGATGCGCAGCTCGCCCAGTTGGTCCGTTCCGATAGCACCCTGCAACGAAGCTTGGACAAGGTTTCGCTGCTGAAGGAGAACGGAACGGTCTACCAGAGTGACGTGGATGAGGTCCATGCGGAATTGCTCAAGCTCCATCAACGCAAGATCGAGTTCGCCTACGTGCGCTCCGGCTACGTGGACATGCTTTCCTACCTGATCGGCGAGCCGCTGGACAGCACCACGGTCCTGCAACACCCTGCGGTACGCGAGGACTTTGCTTCCGCGGTGAACCAGCGCCCGGAACTGGGGACGTTCACAGCGCAGCGCGAACTGGCGAAGTCGCAATACCAGTTGGGAAAAACCTCGCTCATGCCCAAGGTCGGACTGCTCGGCACGGGCCTCCTCTTTGCACCAGCGCTGGGCTTCGGCACTTCCGAAATTTCATCCTTGGCGCTGGCCGGGATCAGCCTTTCATGGAACACCTCGGGGCTGTATCGGCATGCCAACGACCGCAAGTTGCATGAGCTGCACTTGGCGCGGATCGCCAACGAGGAGAGCAGTTTCCGTTTCGCCAACGGGCTCGACCTGCGGCGGGACGACCAGGAGGTGCGGAAGGCCCGTGCGATCCTGGCGGCCGATGAGGGGATCGTGGCGCTCCGGACAAGGATCGCAGACGCCTATCAGCTCAAGTATGATAACGGGCTGTGTGCCATGAACGACCTGATCGACGCCATGAACGAAGTGGATGAGGCGCGCAGCGACAAGGCCCTGCACGAGATCCAATTGCTGCTGGCCATGCAGCACTATGCCACCGACAATGGGAACTAGACGCCAACAACCCACCATGAAGTACACCACACTCACCTGCCTCACCGGTTTGCTGCTTTTCACGGCTTGTGAAAAGAACAAGGACCGGAGCGATGCGTCGGGCACCTTCGAGGCCACGGAAACGATCGTCTCCGCCGAGGTGAACGGGAAGGTCATGGCCTTCACCGCCGATGAAGGCGACCAGGTGAAGGCCGGACAAGTGCTGGGCTACATCGACAGCACGCAACTGTACCTCCAAAAACTCCAGTTGCAACAGAACCGCAGGGCGGTGCTTGCCGGCCAGCCAAACATCGCCACCCAGCTCGAGGCGCTGGAGAAGGAATTGGACAATGCCCTCAGCGACAGGGGGCGTGTGGCGAACCTGGTGAAGGGGGATGTGGCCTCGAAGAAACAGCTTGATGACGCCGATACGCGCATCGCGGTATTGCGCGCACGGATCGCCGCACAACGCAACGAGCTGGGCACGCGGAACACGGCACTCTACGAACAGGGAAGAACGATCGAGGTGCAGCTCCGTTCCGTGGAGGACCAGCTCGGCAAATGCCGGATCGAAAGCCCATTGGACGGCACCGTGCTGACCACCTATGTGAACCCGAATGAAATGACCGCGGCAGGCCGTCCGTTGTTCAGGGTGGCCGACCTGGGGACGATGCGCCTCAAGGCCTACCTCACCGGCGACCAGTTCGACAACGTGAAGCTCGGCCAGGCCGTGCGGGTGCTGGTGGACAGCGGCGATGGTGGCACCAAGGAGTATCCGGGCGAGGTGGAATGGATCAGCGACCGCGCGGAGTTCACGCCCAAGACGATCCAAACACGGGACGAGCGGAGCAACCTCGTCCATGCCATCAAGGTGCGCGTGAAGAACGATGGCCTGATCAAGATCGGCATGTACGGCGAGGTGATCCTCGGCACGGCAACGGCGCAGGCCGCAACGGAATGAACAGCTTCGCCATCGAGGCCAAGGGCTTGTCCAAATGGTACGGCAAGGAGAAGACCTTGGCCGTGGACCGCATTTCGCTGGAGGTGGGGCCTGGCGAGCTCTTCGGCCTCATCGGCCCGGACGGCGCGGGCAAGACGAGCATCTTCCGCATGCTCACCACGCTGCTGTTGCCGGACGCGGGCAGCGCGCAGGTCGGCGGCATGGACGTGGTGAAGGACTACCAACGGATCCGCAACAGCGTGGGCTACATGCCGGGGCGCTTCTCCCTCTACCAGGACCTGAGCGTGGAAGAGAACCTGAGCTTTTTCGCCACGGTGTTCAACACCAGCATCGCGGAGAACTACCAGCTGATCGAGGACATCTACGTGCAGATCGAACCCTTCAAGAAGCGCTTGGCCGGCCAGCTTTCCGGCGGCATGAAGCAGAAGCTCGCCCTGTGCTGCGCACTGATCCACAAGCCGGAAGTGCTCTTCCTGGATGAGCCCACCACCGGCGTGGACCCCGTGTCGCGCAAGGAGTTCTGGGAGATGCTCGCACGGCTCAAGGCGCGCGGGATCACCATCCTCGTGGCCACGCCCTACATGGATGAGGCCGCGCTGTGCGAACGGATCGCACTGATCCAGGAGGGCCGCATCCTGCAGGTGGACACGCCTGCCGCCATCCGTGCCGCCTATCCGGACCGGCTTTACGCGGTGAAGGCCGGCACCATGTCGGCGACCATCCGCGCCATGAACACGCTCGAAGGCGTGATCCGCTGCTACGGGTCCGGTGAGTTCGCGCATGCGGCCGTGGCGGCATCGGGTGCGATCGATGAAGCGGCGATCAAAGCACATCTCATCGCGCAGGGGCTCCGCGATCCCGTGGTGCGCCCGGTGCTACCGACGATCGAGGATGTATTCATCAAGTGTACCCAGGACCGGATGTCATGAGCACCACGGGAACCACCTACGCGATCCAGGCCGAGGGCCTCACCAAGCGTTTCGGCGCTTTCATCGCGGTGAATGCGATCAGCTTCCAGGTGGGCCAAGGCGAGATCTTCGGCTTCCTCGGTGCGAACGGCGCAGGCAAGACCACGGCCATGCGCATGCTGTGCGGGCTCTCCAGGCCGAGTGCGGGGCAGGCCCGGGTGGCGGGCTTCGACGTGCGGACGCAGACCGAGGACATCAAGCGGAACATCGGGTACATGAGCCAGAAGTTCTCGCTGTACGAGGACCTCACCGTCACGGAGAACATCGACTTCTTCGCAGGCATCTACGGCCTGCCGAAGGAGCGCATCCGCAGGCAACGCGACGAGCTGATAGGCAAGC
>Ga0209573_1000806_pt1 | contig 56942 bp, 57 predicted proteins | sample TNRBio252014_DNA_FD_185870 | JGI IMG/M metagenome (GOLD analysis project Ga0209573, IMG submission 185870) | Wastewater treatment Type I Accumulibacter community from EBPR Bioreactor in Madison, WI, USA - TNR Reactor_6/25/2014_ DNA (SPAdes)... | ecosystem: Engineered > Bioreactor > EBPR >...
TTACCAGAATACCTGTCAGTAACCGTTCACTCCCCTCGCCCGCTTGCGGGAGAGGGGCTGGGGGAGAGGGCAGGAGATTCAACGGCTGACCCCCTCTCCCTAACCCTCTCCCCCTGACCAAGGGGAGAGGGGACTGAACGCTTACCAGAATACCTGTCATAACCCGTAATCCTGAACCTGCAACAACGCCAGCAAGCCTTCCAGCAGTTGCAGCGGATTCGGCGGACAACCGGAAATATGCAAATCCACCGGAATAACGGCTGAAACGCCGCCCACACAGGCATAACTACCGGCAAAAACGCCGCCGTCCCGCCCGCAATCGCCCACCGCCACCACCCATTTCGGATCGGGCGTAGCGGCGCAGGTACGTTCCAGCGCCTCGCGCATATTCACCGTCACCGGCCCGGTGACCAGCAGCACATCGGCATGGCGCGGCGAGGCGACAAAATGAAACCCGAACCGCTCCAGGTCATAAAAAGCGTTATTGAGCGCGTGAATTTCCAGCTCGCACCCATTGCAGGAACCGGCGTCCACCTCTCGAATCGCCAAACTGCGCCCCAGTCGTCGCCGCGCGGTCTGATCCACCCGCGTCGCCAGTTCCGCCAACGCAGCTTCGGACGGTTTTGGAGCCGGAATCGTCAGCGGCGACCGCACCAAATTCTGGAATAACAACTGACTACGCATCGCGGCTCGCCTACAGATCGTGGCCCGAATACGAGCCGTTAAATGATTTATTGCACAGCGGAAAATCAGCGACGATGTTGCCCTCAATCGCCGCTTCCAACAGCGGCCACTGGAACCACGACGGATCGCGCGGATGACAACGCGCCACGGTTCCATCGGCATTCAGGCGCAGCCACACCAGAATATCGCCGCGAAATCCCTCAACCAGCGCCACGCCTTCACAAATCTCACTGGGCGGGTTCACCGCACCGCGCACCGGCCCCGCCGGCAACTGATCCAGAATCCGCTCAATCAGCGCCAGACTCTGCTCCACCTCGCCAATTCGCAGCCACACCCGGGCGTTGACATCGCTCTCGGTTCGCAGCAGCGGCTCAAAGGCCAGTTGCTCATAGGGGGGATAACCCGGCGTTTGGCGCGCATCGAACGCCCGGCCTCCCGCGCGGCCAATCACCCCCCCACAACCAAACTGCCGGATCAGCGCCGGTTTGACGAAACCGGTCTCCACGGTGCGGTCCTGCAACGAGGCGGTGTTGTCGTACAGGTCGATCAGGGGCGAAAACTGGCGACGCACCTCCGCCACCAGCGCGCGCAAAATGTGGTCCCCCTCCGCTGGCAAGTCCGCGCTCACCCCACCCGGCACGATGCAATCCATCAGCAACCGATGCCCAAAACAGGCCGCACTGGCCCGCAACACCAGCTCACGCAGCACCGCACAATGAGCCAACATCAGGGCAAAAGCCGCGTCGTTGCAGATCGCGCCGATGTCGCCGCAATGATTGGCCAGCCGTTCCAGTTCCGCCATCAAGGCCCGTAACCAGTCGGCGCGGGCGGGAATTTCGGTTGCCGTCGCCGCCTCGACCGCCTGGGCAAAGGCCAGCGCATAGGCCACGGTGCTGTCGCCGGACACCCGCCCGATCAGCCGCGCCGCCTGCGCGATGGAAGCGCCCTGCACCAGGCGCTCGATGCCCTTGTGGACATAGCCCAGCCGTTCTTCCAGGCGCACGACCGCTTCCCCGTTGGCGGTAAAGCGGAAATGGCCGGGTTCAATAATCCCGGCATGAACCGGCCCGACCGGAATTTGATGGAGACTTTCACCTTCAGCCGGCAGGAACCGGTAAGGCGGCATCGGGACAGTCGGCGCAGTGGCCGATCCCAGCGGATGACGCAGCGGCCAGCGCCCATGATCCAGCCACGGGCGACTATCGGGCGCATCGACCGGTTGCAATCCCACCAGATCCGCCAGCGCCCGCTCCAGGCGTTGCGCGGGCGGATGTCGCCGCCCGACCGAGGGAAACCGCCCCTCCGGGCAGCGCAGACTGGTCACGCAAAAATTTCCCGGCGCTTCCCACACCGCCAGATGCGCCCACCCGATCTCACCCCACAGCCCCAACAACGTCCAGGAACCCTGAACCAACCCTTCACTGAGGGTTTTCCAGAGTTCAGGCGTCACGACGACCCGTGGCCAAGGGTGATGTTCGGTGACCCGCTGACCGGCTTCGAGCAGGGTTCGCAAGGGTGAAGTGGTGTTCAAGGTTTTCCCCTCAGCCCAGCAATACGGCAACATGCTGGAACCAGGTGACCAGCGGTCCCGGCAGCCAGAATCCGGCGATGAACACCAGAGCGAGATGCGCCATCATCGGCAACGCGCTGATCGGTGTTGGCCCCGGTGCATTGGCGCTGTGCGATTCGCCGAACGCCAGACCATGCAACCGCCAAAGCAAGGCGCCAAAACCCAGCAGCAAACCGATCACCAGCACCAGCGCCAATCCGGGTTGCCGGGCAAAGGTCGAGCTGACCACCAGAAACTCGCTCATGAACACCCCGAATGGCGGCATTCCGGCAATGGCGATCACCCCGGCGACCAATCCCCAACCGAGCCATGGATGGGTCGCGGTCAGGCCGCGAATGGTGGAAATGCGCTGCGTCCCCTTGACCTGGGCAATATGGCCGACCGCGAAGAAAATCGCTGATTTGGTCAGGCTGTGCATCGTCATGTGCAGTAGCCCGGCGAAATTGGCCAGCGGTCCGCCCATGCCAAAGGCAAAGGTGATGATGCCCATGTGTTCAATCGACGAATAGGCAAACAGCCGCTTGATGTCGCCGCGCCGGTAGAACATGAATCCAGCGAACAGCAGCGATAGCAGTCCCAGCCCGACCATCAGTGGTCCCGGCGCTAAAGCATGGGGATTGGCGCTCATCAGCATCTTGAAGCGCAGCACCGCGTACAGCGCCACATTCAGCAGCAGCCCGGACAGAATGGCGGAAATCGGCGTCGGACCTTCGGCATGGGCATCCGGCAACCAGGCATGTAGCGGAACCAGTCCGGCCTTGGTGCCATAACCGAGCAGCAGGAACACGAACGCCAGATTGAGCAGCGCCGGATCGAAGGCGGCGGCATGAATCAGCAGTTGATCCCAGGCCATCGCCGGCAACCCTTCGCCGATCACCGGTTGCGCCGCCAGATACACCAGAATCGTCCCAAACAGCGCCAGGGCAATGCCCAGACTGCCGAGAATGAAATACTTCCAGGCCGCTTCCAGCGCCGCGCGGGTGCGGTACAAACCCACCATCAGCACCGTGATCAGCGTCGCCAGTTCAATCGCCACCCACAGCAGACCGATGTTATTGGCCAGCAGCGCCAGGTTCATGGCGAACAGCAGCGCCTGATACATGGCGTGATAGAAGCGCAGATACTGGGGCGTCAGTCGCCCGGTCGCCAGTTCATGAGCGATGTAGCTGGCGCTGAATACGCTGGTGGTGAAACTGACCAGATTATTCAGCGCGATCAGGTAGATGTTGAAATCATCCACCCGCAGATAGAGATTGCCCTCCGGCCGCACCCCGAACAGAGTCACGGCGGCCAGCAGGCTGAGCAGCGCCGCGCCTACGTTCAGCCGGGCGCCCCACCGGTAACTGGACAACAGAACCAGCAGCAGCGCCGCGCCCGCCGGAACCGCCAGCAGCGCCGTCATCGCACTCAACCCCAGCGCATTCATCGCCGCCGCTCCTCACGAAAGGCATCCATGGCCTGCATATCCACACTGTCGAACCGCTCGCGGATCCGGAACAGGAAAATGCCGATCACGATCAGCGCGATCAGCACCGAAAACGCCACGCTGATCTCCACCGCCAGCGGCATCCCGCGCGCCCCGGCGGCGGCCAGCACCAACCCGTTTTCCAGCGACATGAACCCGATCACCAGTCCTACCGCGTTCTGGCGGGTGACCATCAGCAGCAGCCCCAGCAGCACCACCGCCAGCGCAAAGGCCAGATCCTCGCGGGCCAGGGCGTTGGCGGTCGCCGTCACCGGCAGCATCACCAGAATCGCCAGCGCCACCAGCGCCGTACCGGCCAGCATGTTCCGGCCTACCCCGCCCACCACTTCCAGGGTGCGATGAATGCCCAGACGCTGGACGATCCGGTGCAGCGCAGCCGGAATGGCGAGGGTCTTGAACACCAGCGCGATTCCGGCGGTGACGTAAAGATGGTGCGCATCCTGAATATAGGCCTGCCAGCCCACCGCCAGCGTCAACACCAGCGAATGCAGGGCAAAGCCATTGATCAGCGCGTACAGCCGATCCTGATACAGCAGCGACAGGCTCACCACCACCATGCCGCCGGCCAGCAGATGGGCGATATCAAATCCCAGATCGTGCATCACAGACTCCGCGACACAAACAGCAACAGGGCGCCCAGCAGGCCGAGCATCAGCGCCGCGCTGAGAAATTGATCCACCCGGAACACCCGCATCTTGGCGATGCTGGTTTCAAACAGCGCCAGCAGGAATCCGCCCAGCGCCAGCTTGGCCAAATACGCCGCCGCCCCGAACAGATAGGCCGACCATCCGTCGCCGGCCGCCGCCATGCCCCAGGGCGTGAAAATGCAGGCCAGCAGCGACAGATACAGCAACAGCTTGAGCGAAGCAGCCAGTTCTATCAGCGCCAGATGCCGCCCGGAATACTCCAGCACCATCGCCTCATGAACCATGGTCAACTCCAGATGGGTCGCCGGATTATCCACCGGGATCCGGGCGTTTTCGGCAATCGCCACCATCATCAGCGCCAGCAGCGCCAGCGCCAGCGACACCCGCAGGCCGACCTCGGCAGTGAGCATGAAGTGGGCCACTGCCGACAATTGCGTGGTGCCGGCCAGCAGCGACAGGGTGAACACCATCATCAGCATCGCCGGTTCCGCCAGCGAGGCGATCATCATCTCGCGGCTGGAGCCGATGCCGCCAAAGCTGGTCCCGACATCGAGACCGGCCAGCGCCAGGAAAAAGCGCGCCGTGCCAAGCAGCGCGACAATGGCGATCAGGTCGGCGGTCCAGTTGAACAGCAACCCGCCGGCAAAGGTCGGCACCAGAGACGCCGCTACCCAGAGCGCGGCGAAGATCAGATAAGGCGCAACCCGGAACAGCCAGGAGGCGGACTCGGCCAGCACCACCTCCTTGCGCAGCAGCTTGATCAGATCGCGGTAGGGTTGCAGCAGCGATGGACCGCGCCGGCGCAGCAGACGCGCCTTGAGGGTGCGCACCCAGCCGGTCAGCAGCGGGGCCAGCAGCAGGATCAGCAGCATCTGCCCGCCCTGCACCAGATAGTCGATGATCAACGCCATAGCGCCATCCCCAGCAACAGCAGCACCAGCGCGCCGAACACCAGGCTCAGGTAGCGGCGAATCGTCAGGTATTGCAGATGATTGAATCGGGTCGAAACCGCAATGACCGCCGCCGCAATCGGCGCGTAGCCCGCGTCCCACACCGGGTCGCGCATCTTGACCTCCAGTTTGGCCGGTCGCCCATCGCCCGGCGGCGGCATCGTCACCCGTTCGCGGGCCTGGAAGACCACGCTGCCGAACACCCGGCGGATCGGCTGGGCAAAACTGCCGGCGGTGTACTGGGTCATGGGACTGGCGTCGGGAAATCCGCAGTCCCAGGCTGGCCCGCGCCGCGCCGCAGCAGACGCCAGGCGGTGAATCAGCACGGCGGCGAGAACGCCCGACAGCGCCATGAACAGCAGCACCAGCAGGCCGTTGTAGCTGCTCTTCACCTCAGTCACCGGAGCCAGGGTCAGCCAGGGCTGGCTGTGCTGCGCAGTCAACTGCGCGCCGCCGTTGAGCAGACCGACGACCGGGGCCAGTCCGTCCACCACCAGTCCGGGCAAAATCCCGGCCAGCAGACAGAGCGCCGCCAGAATGAACAGCGCGCTCAGCGAATAGCGGTCGGTTTCCCGAGCCTGGGCGGCGGCGGGCGAGCGGGGCCGACCCAGGAAGGTGATGCCAAAAGCCTTGACGAAGCAGGCAGCGGCCAGCGCGGCGGACAGCGCCAGCAATGCGCCCACCGCCGGGGCCAGAAACTTGAGCAGCCATTGCGGCAGTTCCGGGGTCAGCAAAATGGCCTGAAAGGTCAGCCATTCCGAAACGAAGCCGTTGAGGGGCGGCAGGGCGGAAATGGCCGCCGCCCCGATCAGAAACGCCAGCGCGGTCCACGGCATGGGGTGAATCAACCCGCCCAGCCGTTCCATGTCACGCTCGCCGGTGGCGGTCAGCACCGCGCCGGTCCCCAGAAACAGCAGGCTTTTGAACAGCGAGTGGTTGAGAACGTGGAACAGCGCGGCGGTCAGCGCCAGCGCAGCACTCGCATACATCTGATTGGCCTGAAACGTCAGCGCCAGACCCAAGCCGATGAAGATGATGCCGATGTTCTCGACCGTGTGATAAGCCAGCAGCCGTTTCAAATCATGCTGCATCAGCGCGTACAGCACCCCCAGCACCGCGCTGATCCCGCCCAGGGCCAGCACCAGCCCGCCCCACCACCAGGCTACCGGCTCGCCGAGCAGGTCGAAGACGATGCGGATGAAGCCGTACACCGCCACCTTGGTCATGACCCCGCTCATCAGCGCCGAGACATGACTGGGCGCGGCGGGATGGGCCAGCGGCAGCCAGACATGCAGCGGAACCAGGCCTGCCTTGGAACCCGCGCCAAGCAGCGCCAGCAGTAGCACGACCGCCGCCAGCCCCGGCGAGGTCTGCCCGGCGCGGATCGTGGCGAAGTCGTAGCCGCCCTGCGGACCCGCCAGCAGACCGAAGGCCAGCAACAGCGCCAGGGTGCCGAAACAGGCCATGACCAGATAGAGATAGCCGGCGCGGACATTGGCCGACTCGCGATGATGCGCCATGACCAGCGCCCAGGAACTCAGCGACATGAATTCCCAGGAGAACAGGAAGGTGAAGGCGTCATCCGCCAGCACCACCAGATTCATCCCGGCCAGAAACGCCGGGTAGAACGGCAGCACCCGCTCGGGCGCCTGCTCATGCTGGCCATAGCCCAGGGCGAACAGACTGGCGACGGCGGCCCCCAGATTGACCACGATCAGGAAAAAGGCCGACAGCGCGTCCAGGCGAAAATGCGCGCCCAGCCACGGCAGGCCGATAGGCAGGGTCAGCGTTGCGGGCGCCGGAGCGGTCAGCAGATGCGCCAGCGCTGCGCTCAGGACCACCGTGCTAAGCGCCAGCGTGGCGCTGTAAACCCGGCGGCTGCAACCGGCCCGGCGCGCTGCGGTCATCGCGTAGACACCGACGGCGAGCAGGGCCATGGATAAACTGAACAGGAACGGCATGAGGGCGAGATTCACTCGTGAGAGGAAGTAAAGGGCGCCAGAAATTTCTTTATCAATGGACTGTGTACGACAAGTTCATCCGCGCCCTGGCGGAAGTCCGCTTTTCAACCGAACCCCCCGCCCGCCGCCGTCGCTGACGGCGCCCTCGTCGATCAGATCCACCCCGGCGGCGTCCAGCGCGGCGATGAGCTTGACCAGAGAATCGATGTTGCCACGGATGGGGCCGTCGCTGGCTTCCATCCGCTGGATGGTCGGCAGGGACAAATCGGCAGCTTCAGCCAGGGCGCGCTGGTCCATACTCAACAGCGCCCGCGCCGCCTTCAACTGGGTTGCGGTGATCATATGGGAATATAATGAAGGTTCAGGTTTATATTAACAAGTATTTTATGTTAAAAGTCATTTTAAATACATGGATCATTGATGATTTGACCGATCCGCTTCCCATCCCACATGGAGAACCCCATGCCCCTCACCGTCAACGGCGTCGAAATTCCCGCTGCCGCCATCTACGCCGAAATGCAGCACCACCCCGCCCCTTCCCGGGAAACCGCCGAATATTCGGCGATGCTGGCGCTGGTCGCCAAGGAATTGCTCTTGCAGGAAGCCGCCCGGCTGGAGATCGCCGGCGACGACGAGGAAATGCGCGTCGCCGCCCTGATTGAGCGCGAGATCCAGATCCCGGAGCCGGACGAGGCGACCTGCCAGCGCTTTTTCCAGGCTAACCCTTCACAGTTCCGAAGCGGCGACCTGTTCGAGGCGGCGCATATTCTGTGCGTGGCGCCGCCAGACGACGCCGAAGCTCGCGCCACCGCCCGCGCCCGGGCCGAAAGCGCCATCGCCCAGCTTGCACAGGGCGCGGACTTCGCCATACTGGCGGGGGAGCTGTCGGATTGCCCCTCCAAGCAGGTCGGCGGCAGCCTTGGCCAGATCGGCCGGGCGCAGACCGTGCCCGAGTTTGAGCAGGCGCTCGCCGCCCTGCAGGAAGGAGAGACCTCAGCCCAGCCGGTCGAGAGCCGCTTTGGCTTTCACGTCATTCGCCTGCATCGCAAGATCGAGGGCCAACCGCTGGAGTACGCGATGGTGCGCGAACGCATCGCCCACTACCTGCGCGACAGCGTCCTGCACCGCGCCATGAGCCAGTACCTGTCGCTGCTGATGAGTCGCGCCACGATCAGCGGCATCGATCTGCCGGGCGCGGCTTCACCCCAGGTGCCATAGGATCCATGCGCGTACTCGGCATCAGTGGCTGGAGTGGTTGCGGAAAGACGACCCTGATCGTGGCGCTGATTCCCTGGCTGCGGGCGCGGGGACTGACAGTCTCCACGCTCAAGCACGCCCATCATGACGTCGATCTGGACCGGCCCGGCAAGGACACGTTTCGCCACCGCGAGGCGGGCGCTCAGGAAGTGATGCTGGCGACCGGGCGCCGCTGGGCCTTGCTGCATGAACTGCGCGAGGAGCCGGAACCGGGGCTGGAAGCGTTGCTGACCCACCTGCAACCGGTGGATCTGGTGCTGGTGGAAGGCTGGAAGCGCCACCCGTATCCGAAACTGGAAATCTGGCGGCCCATCGCCGAGAATCCGCCACCGCGCTTCCCCCAGGATTCATCCATCATCGCCGTCGCCAGCGTTTTGCCGTTCGACCCGGCCCGTTATGGTCGACCGGGTTTGCCGACGCTGGCGCTGAACGATCCGGAGGGCATCGCCCACTTTATCGTCGATGAGATGATGCCCGGCGCACCACAGTGATTTACATACATTCATGAATGTACGTAGGATACGTACTGTCGCTTTTGCTTCAAACTCTTGCCCGACGGAATCGTCATGCTGAAAAAGATCGCTCTTACCATCGTATTTCTGGTGCTGCTGATTGGGGCGCTGGTCGGCCTCAAGCTGCAACAATTCCAGACGATGTTCGCTGCGGGCGCCAAGATGACGCAGCCACCGACGACCGTGACCACCCACCCGGTCACCGCCGACGCCTGGCAACCCACCCTGGACGCGGTCGGCTCGGTGGTTGCGGTGCAGGGAGTCACAGTCAGCGCCGAGGTGGCCGGGACGGTTCAACGGATCGCCTTTGAATCCGGGGCCACGGTGCGCGCCGGCGAGGTGCTGGTTGAGCTGGATGATGCCGTCGAGCAGGCGCAACTGCGCTCGGCCAGCGCCAGCGCCGATCTGGCCCGGCTGAACCTGGAGCGCGCCCGTAACCTGCGCCCGCGCAACCTGGTGTCGCAATCCGATCTGGACAGCGCCGAGGCGCAGGCCAAGCAGGCCAACGCTCAGGTGGATAATATCCGCGCGGTCATCGCCAAGAAAACCATCCGCGCGCCCTTCACCGGGCGACTGGGCATCCGCCAGATCAATCTCGGCCAGTTTCTGGACGGCGGCGCGGCCATCGTCAGTCTGCAAGCCCTGGAGCCGGTGTATGTGGACTTCGCCCTGCCGCAGCAGGAGCTGGCCCGGCTGCGGGTCAGCATGGTAGTGCGGGTCACCAGCGACGCCGCGCCGGGGCAGGTTTTCGAGGGCAAGCTGAGCGTCATCAGCCCGGAAGTGGACGCGCTCACCCGCAACGTCCGCTTGCGCGCAACCCTGGATAACCGCGCCGGGCGGCTGCAACCGGGAATGTACGTCAGCGTCGCCGCCGTGCTGCCCACCACGGAACAGGTGCTGATGATCCCGGCGACCGCCGTGCTGTACGCCCCTTACGGAGACTCGGTGTTCGTGATCGAGGAAAAAAAGGACGACAAGACCGGCGTCATGGGGAAGGTGGCGGTGCAGAAATTTGTGCGCCTCGGCCAGAGTCGTGGCGACTTCGTGGTGGTGGAATCCGGGCTGACCGCCGGCGAAATCGTGGTCAGCACCGGCGTCTTCAAATTGCGCAACGGCGCGGCGGTCGTGATCGACAACGCGCTCACGCCCGATTTCCAGCTCCATCCCAAGCCGGCGAATTCCTGACGGGCAGATCATGATGAAATCCTCCTTTACCGATCTGTTCATCAGCCGGCCAGTGCTGGCGATTGTGGTCAATCTGGTGATTATCATCGCCGGGGTACAGGCGATCTTTACCCTCAACGTGCGCCAGTATCCGCGCAGCGATAACGCCAGCGTCACCGTCACCACCGCTTATGTCGGAGCCAACGCCGACCTGGTGCGCGGCTTCATCACCACCCCGCTGGAACGAGCCATCGCCGCCGCCGACGGCATCGAGTATCTGGAATCGCAAAGCGCTCAGGGGCTGTCCACCATTCGCGCCCGCCTCAAGCTGAACTATGACGCGACCAGGGCGCTGGCCGAGATCAGCTCCAAGGTGGATCAGGTGCGCGGCGACTTGCCGCCCGAGGCCGAGGTGCCGGTGCTCAACGTCGAGTCGGCGGATAGCGAATTCGCCTCGGCCTATCTCAGTTTCAGTTCCGACATCCTGCGCCAGAATGAGATTACCGATTATCTGGTGCGGGTGGTGCAGCCGCGCCTGTCGGCCTTGCAGGGCGTGCAGCGCGCCGAGATTCTCGGCGACCGCACGTTCGCCATGCGCATCTGGCTCAAGCCCGACCGCATGGCGGCCCTGAACATCAGCCCGGTGCAGGTGCGCCAGGCGCTGGCGGCCAACAACTACCTGGCCGCTATCGGCCAGACCAAAGGCGCGCTGGTGCAGGTCAATCTGACCGCGAATACCGACCTGCGCTCAGTGGCTGAATTCCAGAACCTGGTGGTGCGGGAACAGGACGGGACGCTGGTGCGGCTGCGCGATATCGCCGACGTGGTGCTGGGCGCGGAGGACTACAGCGCCGAGGTGCGCTTTTCCGGGCAGATCGCGGTGTTCATGGGCATTTTCCCGCTGCCCAACGCCAACGCCATTGACGTGATCAGCCGGGTGCGCGCCGAAATGGCGCTGATTGAGCAGGATTTACCGACCGGGCTTTCGGCGCGGATCGCCTACGACGCGACCGACTACATCAACAGCGCCATCCGCGAAGTGATCAAGACCCTGACCGAAACGCTGCTGATCGTGATGGTGATCATCTTCCTGTTCCTGGGTTCGCTGCGCTCGGTGCTGGTGCCGGTGATCGCCATTCCGATCTCGCTGATCGGCGGCATTTTCCTGATGCAGATCTTCGGCTTCACCATCAATTTGCTGACTTTGCTGGCGATTGTGCTATCGGTCGGTCTGGTGGTGGATGACGCCATCGTGGTGGTGGAAAACGTCGAGCGCCACCTGCGCGAGGGCCAGAGTCCATTTGACGCGGCGATTCTCGGCGCGCGGGAGCTGGTCGGACCGATCATCGCCATGACCATTACCCTGATCGCGGTCTATGTACCGATTGGCTTGCAGGGCGGATTGACCGGCGCCCTGTTCCGCGAGTTTGCCTTCACCCTGGCCGGAGCGGTGACCATTTCCGGGGTGGTCGCGCTCACCCTGTCGCCGATGATGTGCTCCAAGCTGCTCAACGCTGAAGACGAGCAGCACTGGTTACCGGCCCATATCAACGCTGCGTTTGAGCGGCTGCGGGCCTTTTACGGGCGACGGCTGGACGCGGCGCTGGCGGCCCGCCCGACGGTGTATCTGATTTGGGGGACGCTGGCGGCGCTGGTCGTGCCGATGTGGATGTTTTCGGCCCAGGAACTGGCGCCGAACGAAGATCAGGGCGTGATTTTCGGCATTATTGAAGCTCCGGCCAATGCGACGCTGGACCAGACCAGCCGCTTCACCGCCGCCGCCAATGAAGCCTTACTGAGCACCCCGGAAACTGCATTCACCTTCCAGGTCACCTTTCCCTCATCAGGCTTTGCCGGGATGGTGGTCAAACCCTGGGCGGAACGCGAACGCACCGTGTCGCAGATCCTGCCGGAAGTGCAGGAAAAATTGCAGCGGATTCCCGGCATCCAGATGTTCCCGGTGATCCCGCCGGCGCTGCCCGGCGGCGGTCAATTCCCGGTGGAATTCCTGATCGCCTCCACCGCTGACACCAGCGAGATTCTCAAGATCGTTGAACAGTTGCAGGAAAAGGCCATGACCAGTGGCAAATTCGCCTTCCCGCCGCTGATCGATGTCAAGGTGGATCAACCGCAGACCGAGATCATGATCGACCGCGATAAAGTGGCCGCGCTGGGTCTGAACCTGCAACAAGTCGGCGCGGATTTGACGGCGGCGGTCGGCGGCAACTACGTCAACCGCTTCAACATCGCTGGACGCAGCTACAAGGTGATTCCGCAGGTGGCGCGGGTGGACCGGCTCAGCCCCGAGCAACTGGAAAATCTGTATGTGACCGGCCCGGATGGAAAGCTGGTGCCGCTGAGTACGGTCGCCACGGTGCGCAATAGCACCGCGCCGCGCTCGCTCAACCGCTTTCAGCAGCTCAACGCGGTCAAGCTCAGCGGGGTCGCGATGGTGCCGCTCGATCAGGCGCTGCGCTTTCTGGAGGACGAGGCCGCCAAGCTGCTGCCGCAGGGTTATGTGATCGACTACACCGGTGAATCGCGGCAACTGCGGCTGGAGGGCGGCAGCCAGTTCTTCGCCACCATGGGCCTGGCGATCATCCTGATTTTCCTGGTGCTGGCGGCGCAGTTCAACAGCTTCCGCGATCCTTTGATCATTCTGCTCGGCTCGGTGCCGCTGGCGATGTTCGGGGCGCTGCTGTTCACTTTTCTGAAGATGCCCAACCCGCAGATTCCCTTCCCGTTCACCGACGGCTGGACCACCACCCTCAACATTTATTCCAAGGTGGGGCTGGTGACGCTGATGGGGCTGATCGCCAAGAATGGCATTTTAATTGTCGAGTTCGCCAACCACCGCCAGCGCGACGGTCTGGTCAAGCGCGATGCGGTGCGCGAGGCGGCGTTGATCCGGCTGCGGCCGATCCTGATGACGACGGCCGCCACGATTGCCGGCCATCTGCCGCTGACCCTGGTGAGCGGGGCCGGGGCCGCCGCCCGTAATTCCATCGGTCTGGTGCTGGTCGGCGGCATGGCGATTGGAACCCTGTTCACGGTGTTCGTGGTGCCGGCGCTCTACATGCTGCTGGCCAAGGATCATTCGCATGACCGGGACGCCGAACAGGCGGCGGCGCGGGTTCAGGTTCCGGATGGGTCCAGCACGCTTTCGTAAACCTCGGCGAGGGTTAAATCCAGCCCGACGCTGTGCAAATTGAAGTCGCCATCAGTTTCATAAAGCTCCAAGTCCCAACCGGTCTGACGCCGGTACACTTCCACGCGCCGCGTATCCTGCGCGACCAGCACATACTCCTCCAGGCTCGCCAGACGGCGATACGCATAGAACTTGTCGGAACGATCGTCGCGTTCGGTGGAATTCGACAGCACTTCAACGATCAGCTTCGGTTGCTCAACCACATACGGATCGTTATCGCCCGCCGCACAGCCGACCACGACATCGGGATAGTAAAAACGCTCACGCCAGTCCCAGGCCACATGCACCTTGACATCGCCGATAAACGCCCGGCAGGGCGTACCGCGAAGATGCGCGCGCAGCGCCCCATAGAAATTGCCCGCCACCTGGTTATGCGCCTTGGTTCCGCCCGCCATCGCATACCCATCGCCATCCACATACTCATGACGGACCTTGGACGCCTTCTCGCCTTCCAGGTACTCGACGGGCGAAATGGACAACTTGCGCGCCAACTCAGCCATAATCACCTCCACAATGACAATAATTTTCAATCATTTCATGCTGCTCAACCGGCGGCAAGCGCCATTTTAAAACAGTCTTGATGTCTTAAAAAGGTGTGCTAAAATTTCCCCCATCACCAGCGGAAAGCGGCCAGCGCCGCGAAGGGGGAATGATGAATCAGCGGGTTAAACAGCAGGGTTGCGTTCTGCAAGCCACCGCGATCAGTGGACGATTGCAGGGCCTGCTGGGTGAAATCGCCATCACCCAGACCTACCAGAACGCTGAATCGGTCAACATCGAGGCGGTGTTCACCTTTCCCGTTCCGGTGGACGCGGTGCTGCTGGAAGTGACGATTCACCTCGACGACCGGCGATTGCAGGGTCGGGTCTTACCGAAACGCCGGGCCGAGGATCGCTATGAGGACGCGGTCAGCGGCGGCGACAGCGCCATCCTGCTCCAGCAGGCCGGGCGCGGGCTGTACACCGTCAACGTGGGCAACCTGCAATCCGGCGAAACTGCCCGGCTGCGCTATCGCTACGCGCTGCTACAGGTCTGGAACGGCGACACGCTGCGCTTCCAGTTGCCGACCACCCTCGCCCCCCGCTATGGCGATCCTGCGGCAGCGGGTCTGGAACCGCATCAAGTTCCACCGGTGGATTTGGAGGCGGAGAACCGCTTCAGTCTGGAGTTGGAACTGGGCGGGCCGTTGCGCCAGGCCGCCGTGGAATCGCCCTCCCACCGGATCTGCGTCGAAGCCGGCGCGGAGGTGTTGCGGGTGCGGCTGGCCGGCGACGCTGCATTCATGGATCGGGATTTCATCCTCAACATTCGCGGTTCCGCTGAAGCACGGGCGGCGTTTGGCTTGTACGCGCCCGACCGCGAGGGCTATGTGGCCCTGGCCAGCTTTCAGCCGGACGGGTCGGGACCTACGGAGACCGGCGGGCGGGATTGCGTGCTCATCGCCGACTGTTCCGGTTCCATGGCGGGCGATTCCATCGCCCAGACCCGCGTGGCGCTGCTGGCCATTCTGGACCGGTTGCAACCGGCTGATCGTTTCAATCTGGTCGCTTTTGGCAGTCAGTCACGAGCCTTTTTCAGCGGACTGCATCCCGCCAACGACCGGGGACTGGCGCACGCGCGCGCGCGGGCGGCGGCAATCAAGACTGGCTCACCTGAACGACGATACGCTGGCGCACGCGCGCGCGCGGGCGGCGGGGCTGGACGCCAATATGGGCGGCACCGAAATTGGCGCAGCGTTGCAACTGGCCTACCGGCAACGCCAGGGACCGCCGCTTGATATTCTGTTGATCACCGATGGCGAGGTCTGGAATGTCGAGGAACTGATCACCGAGGCTCAGCGCGCCGGTTGCCGCATCTTCACCGTCGGTGTGGGTGCGGCCGTCGCCGAAGGTCTGGTGCGGGGACTGGCCGAGGCCACCGGCGGCGCGGGCGAATTCGTCCATCCCGATGAGGACATGGCGGCGCGCATCGTCCGTCATTTCGAGCGGATTCGCGCCCCGCGCGCCGAGGCGGCGGTCATCTGGCCTGGCGAACCGACCCGACGCCTGCCGGAACGGGTCGAGCGGGTGTTCAGCAGCGACACCGTGCATCTGCTGGCCTGGTTGCCGGCGCAACCCGCAGGGCCGGCGACGCTGAATCTGACGCTGAGCGACGGCCAGTGCTTGAGCCAGACCGTGATGCTGGAACCATGGCCGGTGGCGGAAACCGCTGACGCCTTGCCCCGGCTGGCGGCGGCCCGGCGCATCCCCCAGTTGTCAGCCGCAGACGCCACGGCGCTGGCGGTCGAGTATCAACTGGTCACGCCGCACACGCATTTCCTGATGGTGGATGTGCGCGCCGAAGGCGAGAAAGCGACGGAGTTGCCGGAACTGCGCACCGTACCGCACATGCTGGCGGCCGGCTGGGGCGGCGTGGGAAGCGTAGCGGGAACCGTCCGGTGTATGGCCGCAATGGAAGCGGATTCCGACAACTATCTGGACATGCTGGACATGCCGGCATTTCTGCGACGCGAGCCGTTACCGTCCCCACCCGCGCCGATGGCGGCGCCGGCGTCCACAGCCAGACTAAAATGTCAGGTGTCGGGCAGGGACAGGGCGATATTTGATCCCTCACAATATCCAGCCGGCTCGCCCTTGAGATTTGTCGGCTGGCTGGAAGCGAATGCCGCGCGGCTGGCCGACCAAAAGCAACCGTTACCGATGCTGGACGAACTTGCTGACGCCCTGCCAGACGACCTGCTCGCCCGATTGCGGGAGTTGGTTGCTCAAGGTGAAGCCGAGGAAGCTGTTGTGGCAGCGTTGCTCCATGCCTTCCTCCAGCACGGCCCAAGGTGTCAGTTGCCGCACAACGCCAGCCGCAACATTCGCGCCCGGTTCCAGAAGCAGGTCTCGGCCACGCTGGCGGCGGCGGTCGAACCGCTGGTCGAGGCGTGGTGCGCGACGGGGTGAAAGGCCATGAGCGAATTGCCCGAACCCACTTTCGGGATTGACGAACTGTGCAGTCTGACCGGCATCGCCCGGCGCACCGTGCGGTTCTACACCCAGAAAGGGCTATTGGACCCACCGGAGGGCGAGCGGCGCGGCGCGCACTACACCCGCCGCCATCTGGAGCAACTGTTGCTGATCCGCAAGTGGCAGGCAGCCGGCGTCTCCCTGGAGCGCATCGGTCGCCTGCTGCGGGGCGAGGTAGCGGGACAGCCGTCCGCGCCGGAGCCGGGAACCGTCGAGGTCTGGAGCCGGGTGATGCTGCGGCCAGGGCTGGAAGTCCATCTGGAACCGGGGCGGCTGGGATTGACGCCGGAACAGGCGCGGGAATTGATCCAGCGCCTGCTGGCGGCGGCGAGTACGCTGTGATGGCGCGTTACGGGATGGGGGATTGAGGTAAGCAACCCGCTGCCTGGCATAGGGTTTGCTGAGCTTCTCCACATTGGGAATCATCGCGTTTGCCGCCCATTCGCCAAGCGCTCGCTTTCCCCGATGCAACCAGCAACCGGTTCCACAAACAATCATCAGAGGAGAGGATGTCATGGGTGAAGTCACCTGGCCGCTCGAACAAAATGTGATTCGAGGCAAAAAAGTCAACCACACCTTCGGCATGGTGAGAACCAACGCTGACGGTAGTCCCAAACCGCATCAGGGATGGGATTTCGCGGCGGCGGTCGGCACGCCGGCTTATGCGATTGCCGCTGGAAAAATTGAGTTTGTCGCGAATAGCGGTGCTTATGGCAAGCAAATCTGCCTGTCATTCGCCTGGAAAGATCAACAGACGCTCTATGCGTTTTACGCCCACATGAACGCGGTCATGGTCAGTCCGGGACAGGAAGTCGCGATGAACACGATGATTGGCACCTGTGGCAAATCGGGCAATGCCCAGAACCTGCCAACCAGCGAAGACCATCTGCACTTTGAAATCCGCACCCAGGCCAGCGCCGGACTCGGTTTAAGCAAACGCCTCAGTCCGATCAAGGTCTTCGGTAAATGTCCCTTGTATGCCATCGTTGATGGTAATGAAGTGATTGCCTTTTAAGAGTTTCTTCCTGTCGTGGACCCTCGGCTTAGGTTGCCGGGGAGACCGACGCCAACGGTTTTAGGGTGCTTCATGATGGATCGACACACCAAAGATTATTCTTCCATTCAGTGGCCGGTCTGGCTCGTCCTGTTCGTCAGCCTGACGGCGAGTGCTATTGCCAGCGCGGCGGCGGCGCGACAACCCGGCGTCTATCAGGAGCGGGCGCTGGCCGCTGCCCAACAGGACTTTAGCGCACTGGGCCTGAAGGATTGTCAGCAAACCCTGTCTCTCGATTCCGGGCGTTACCTTGCCGTTTGCCGCCTTGTTGATCCTTCGGCAGGGTCGGGGCCGCGCCTGTTTATGGTCGATACCCGACGCTCTGGCCCATCAGCCCTCCTGTTTCGTTCGTCGGATTTCGGCGACGCCTACTACGTCAAGCTGACCGTCTTCGGAAAAGAGCAGCACGACCGTCCCGATCTGGTACTGGCGGAATTCGGCGCCGAGTTCAGCTACGGGGTTCGGGTTTATACGCTCGATGATGCGAAGCTGCGGCTGGTCGGCACGCTGGATGCTGTACTGGATCAGGAGGGGGTCGCCAGTTCCGTGCTGCCCGCGTTACGGATCACCGACACGGGTCGGGAGATCGTGTTTTCGTTCACCGAACCCGTGATGCTTCCAAAACCTTCGGGGGACTATACCGAGGCCGCTCCGGGACGCCTTCGCTATGTGTTCGACGGTTCCAAACTCCGCCGGTCGCATTGACCTCGTCGTTTGACGACGTTTCAATAAAACTAGGACTTTCGCTTTTCGTCATTCCCGCGTCTGCGGGAATCCAGTAACTTATTGAAAAGAATGGATACCCGCTTTCGCGGGTATGACGAAAAAGGCAGGTAAGCGAAAGTCCTAAAAACAAAACGGTTGGCCGCCTTGACAGATTTTTCTCAGTTTTTAAGCATCCTGAATTTCGAGAACATCGGGCAGGGCTGCTGGACGCGCCGCTTCGATTACCCTGCGACCGGTGAGTATGTCATCACTGTGGATACGGAGCGCAAAACCATTGACTACCCACGGCCCATCATCCTGGGAGATCGCACCACCAGCAACTTTGACCACCCGGAAAACTTTGTCGTGCTGGAATGCGTCTGCTGTCTGTTGGGCAAGGGCTATGACCCCGCCACCCTCATTCTGGAAAAACGCTATCAGTTAGGCCGTGGCGCTTCGGGCGGCAAGAGCGACATCTAGCGGCATCTACCAGCGCACCCGCGCCCTGTTGCTGGAAAAATTCCTGGTGCGCGGCATTGTCGAACTGGGCGGCAGCGCTTTCATCGCCACCGGCACCAACACCATCATCCTTCTCTTGGAACGGCGTTTCGACACCCATTTCGACCACTTTGCCATCCGCGCCGACGCGCTCTATCACGAAGAGAAACGCCCGAACGACGCCGATTTTGCCGACAGCGATCTAAGGTCCGGCAATCGTCGTGGGCCGGAAAGGCTCTGCCGGGAAGATCACCTATATTGAACAAAACTGCTTTCCAATTGATACCACTTTCTACGTCTCGTGTGACAAAAGCAAGGTGATGCTTCGCTACCTTGAAGCCATCTTGCAGGAGTGAAAACTGGAAGAACAGGCCAAAGCCCTGGGGGTTCCAGGCTTAAACCGAAATGATGTTTACAAGTTTTTTATTCCTCTGCTACCGCTGTCCGTGCAGGAGAAGATTGTGCAGGCTATTGAGACACTAGAAAAGAAGGCGCAGACCTACGTCATCAAAGACCTTGACGGCCAAAAGCGGCGGATTCTTCTGGACGGCATCAAATAATCAGAGCATCGGGATCAGTGGATTTCATGGCGGTTATTTCGCTCCATCAGACGACAGGTTGACAGCAGGCTAAGGTGGAACCTGGAATTGGATTTCCCTCGGATTCCGAATCGACGGCGAGCCAAGCCAGCCGCCGCCAGTGCCCGGCCAAGCGTCGGAGGATGCAGCGCGCTTCCGGAGACCGGCGGTCATCCGGATGGGCGCAGAGCGCCTCAATGTGGCGCACGATTTCGGCGGCCATGGCGGTGGAGCGTTCGTTCAGGCTGACGTGAATCAGTCGTCCGATCCGAATCTCGATTTCTCGTGGCGTGAGCTTGACCATCGCCAAGCATTCAAGCTCCCCCTGCTGACTGGAAGGCCGCAGATTTTCATCTACGTCTGTTTCGGGCGAATCCGCAAGGGTGGCAACCTGGGTGGGAAATTGGGTCCGCGAGAACGATGCGCAGGTCTGGGGTAATGCGCTCGGTCGCGGCCGGGCTGAAAAAGAATGCCTTGTCACGGGAAAAGCCTCCATGGATTAAGGAAGGTTGCTCGTGCAGGCTGGCTGCCGTCGCCTGGAGGCATCAGGTGGCTGGCGCGACGTCCGCACAGGGACGCCGTGGGTGTGGATTACTTGGTCAGGATCAATTTGCCCTGGCGCGTGATGCGCAGCCGGTATTCCTGGCCGGCGTGCTCAATCAAAACCTCTTGGGCATCGCCGAACAAATCGCCGCTGGCCAATCGTTTCCGGGACGTCGCAACGCATGGGTCGGATCGAGCGAACCAGGGTTCGTGGACAGGCCGGTTCATGACTGCCAGTTCGTGCGTCGATACGGCCCTGCCCCAACGGTAGAGACGCTGCCGTTCAAGCCATGCGCGCAGGCGTGCAGGCATAACGCCCGAACGCAGCATTTGGCAGCGTGGTCGAAACAGCGAAAATCGGCCACGCGCATCGCGCCGCAAACCAGAAGTTGGTAGAGCTTCTCCGCGCTGATTTCCAGTCCGATCCAGTGGTCTTCCTCAGTAGGGTCCACGGCTTGGACTTCATGGAATCCAGAGACTGGCCGGCGCACCCTTGCGACCGCATTTTGTTTCTTATGCAGCGTTGAAAGGAGGACTTGGGGATCGCCTTGATCAACCCGCGAGGATTTCAGCGCGGCGTGATGGGATTCACACATCATGAGATTCCATTAGATTAAATGAGTTACGAATCTAATGATAATCATTCTTATTTAGATGTCAAGCAGAACTTCTCCACCACGATAAGTCACCTTCAGTGTCTCCAGCTTGTCCTTGAGCACTTCCAGGCGACCGGTCTTGAGGCTGTTGTGCAGCAGCGCCGACCACACCGGCGACAGCCAGCCAAACGCCGCGCCGGCGATGACGGCGGTGTTGACGCCGGTGGACACTCGGAAATGATTGCGGATCAGGCGCAACGTGCCCGTGCTCAGCGTTCGGGCCGCCAGCAGGGTCTGCAAATGCTCGTCGAGCAGCACGATGTCGGCGGTGGCGCGCGCCAAATCCGCTCCTCGGGGCATGGCCAGCCCTACGTTGGCAGCGATCAGCGCCGGCGCGTCGTTCACCCCGTCGCCGACGAACGCCACTTTCGCGCCTTGCGCCCGCAGTTCCTCGACCACGGCGTCGGCCACCAAGATGGCTGGCGTGCTCCTCGATGGACGCGACCAACGCCAGCAGATGCGCTTCTTCCCAATCCGGATTCAGAGAGAGCACGTCGGTCACGTCCAGCAGGCCGCTGGTCAGGGTGCCGGTTTTGTCGAACACGAAGGTGTCGGCCTGGGCCAGGCTGTCAATCGCCGAACTGCTGCGAAACAGAAGGCCGTGCTTGGCGCCCTGGTGCATGTCAGCCCCCTCCCAGTGCTACCCGAGTGCTGAGGCCAGCCTGAGGAAACAGACCTGCCATCAGGTTTTCGCCCGCTTCCTTCGTGTTGCCTTCCTGGATTCAAGCGGACTGGTGATCTGCTGGTAAAGCTCAAACAGGAACGCTACGCGGTCGCTGTCGCCGCTGAATTTCCGCTTGGCGTAAGCGGCGTCAACAGTGGCGTCCAGCTTGTGATGGGCCTTGGTCAACGCCTCCGGCATGGTCAAGGGGTCGTAAAGGTCGGCAAGAGAAGAGTTGGGAAACTGCGCCCGTGCGTCCAAAACCGCTTGCGCGGCGTTCTCAATGCTCTGTTTCTGTTTGTCGGTCGCGGTCTGCGGCCACGGGAAATTGTTGTAAACAATTCCGGCTGAATACTGATAATCGCTTTTCAGTCTACCAGTAACATAGCGCATCCAAGCCATGTGCATGGAAGAAGTCAAAACTCCAAAATGATATAATTTAGCTCCGATAACCATATATATTTTATTACTTGCTATTACATCCTTATCTAAATAACCAATTGGGATATATTTTCTATTTTCTGAAGAAACTTCAGGTATAGCTAGATAATCTGTATCGGGTTGTCTATCCTCGGTAAATAATGTTGGTTTATCTGCATTTTTTACAGTTGCAGGCTTCTTGCTTGAAAGTCGAGCCGCCCTTACCTTTTTAATGTGCTCTAAAATTTTTGGTAACCCCTTTAAATCATGGGGGGTTACATCTTTCAGCCACAAACACCACCTTGAAATGTTGTTAATAAACTCTTCACTACCAAGGAATGGCTTGATAAAATTCTCCGCTCCTGGCTCACTTGCAATTAAATTAGCTTTTTGGTCATCATTAAGGATGAAATAGCCCCCATCAGCCGGTTTACTGCCATACCTTATAGGCGGTATTTCTTGAAATGATTCACTTCTCCTTGGCAACAAAATATCAGGCGCGTCCACCAGATAGGGATTGATATTCTTAGCCGTAACCTCGTGCAACTCAGCCTGCGGGGTTTCGTAATCAAAAATCCGCTTTTCTTCGGCTTCATGCAGCGCAAAACCGATAATCACGCAATGCACGGCGGCTTTTCCCCGTGCCTCGCTTGACCATTGAAAGGTGCGATGCGCAAAGTGGATTCTGATGCCTCGCTTGAGCAAGTCCGGCCACAAAACCCCGACTTGTTCGCCCTGGGTGATGGAGTTGGTAGACACAAAAGCGGCCTTAATCGCCGGATTGCCTGCCATGTAATCAGCGGCCTTGCGATACCATGCAGCGACAAAATCCAGTACACCCGCGCCCGACACGTCGGCAAAAACCGCCATCATGTCGGTCTTCTGTTCAGTGCTCTGGTATTGTTTCCCGCCAAAAGGCGGATTGCCAAGGATATAACTTAGCGCCTCCGGCTTGACGATTTCCCGCCAGTCGGTGCGTAGGGCGTTGCCGTGAACGATGGTGGCGGATTTCTGCAAGGGCAAACGGACAAAGTATCTGCCGAACTCCTCGGAGACCCGCAGATTCATCTGGTGGTCCATCAGCCATAAAGCCGTTTGCGCGATTTGGGCGGGGAACTCTTCGATCTCGATGCCGAAAAACTGATCCACGTCGCAAAGGATGTTGAACTGCGCCACATCAAGAGAGGCTTCGCCCTTGTCCAGTGCGCGCAACACATCTAATTCCAGCAAGCGTAATTCCCGGTAGGCAATCACCAGAAAGTTGCCGCAACCGCAAGCGGGGTCCAGGAATTTGAGCTTGGCGAGGCGTTGGTGAAACTCCTCCAGTCGCTTCCTATTGGTTTTCACCCGCTCAAACTCGGCTCGCAACTCGTCCAGAAACAGCGGCTTGATCAGCTTGAGAATGTTTTTTTCGCTGGTGTAATGTGCGCCAAGATTCCGCCTTAGCGTGGCGTCCATCACGGACTGAAACAGGCTGCCGAAAATGGCGGGGGAGATTCGGCTCCAGTCCAGCGCGCAACAATCCAGCAAAAGCTGGCGCATACAGGTATCAAAGGCGGCATGCGGCAATAGCTCGGCAAACAGGCTGCCGTTGACATAAGGGAACGCTAAAAGCTGCTCATCCTGCTTCTTGAGGCGCTTATCAGCCTGAGTGTTCAACACTTGAAACAGGCTTTCCAGCCATTGCGCCAAGTCCGCGCCGTCCTCACTGGTGCGCTGTTCGATCAGGTCTTGAAACTGGCGGCGTTCAAAAATACTGGTGTCTTCGGCAAACAGGCAAAACAGCAGGCGAACCAGATAGATTTCGAGGTGATGGCCTTCATAGCCAATCTCTTTGAGTTTGTCATGGAGTCGCCCCATCCGCTCGGCGGCTTGGATATTAACCGGGTCTTGTTCTTTATAAGCGGTGGTTTGATAACCGGCGATAAAGCCGAACAGCCGGATGTTTTTATAAAACTCGGCGAGGGTGAATTCGTGTTGCTTCCCTCCCTCAAGGTCGTAAAGCCGGAAGCGGGCAAAATCGGAAACCAGAATATAGCGGGGCGTGTCCCGGTTCTTGAGTCCGGGGAAATAATCTTTGGCTTGCTGAAAGGCGCGGTCTAAATCCTTACCGCGTGATTTTTGCTCAATCAGCAAAATCCCTTTCCAGAGTAAATCAATGTAGCCGTCCCTGCCGTCCAGCTTCTTAACCCGCTGCTCAAAGGTTGCCACCCGCTTGCGGGGAACGCCAAACACGTTAAAAAAAGCGTCCAGAAAAGATTTTGCTTCGGCGTCTTCTGAGGATTCATCCGCCCATTCGCGGGAGAATTTCAGGGCGCGGTCTTTAATCTCGTTCCACGATAAGGGCATAAAACAACCTTCGATTGATCCAGCGCCACCCGCTATTTAAGTTGTTGACGTAGCACACGGGCAGGATGCCCGTGCTACGACTCGTGCGCACTTCACGGCAGACAAACACGCTTGTCATCGTATCAATGACCGTCGGACGGAAATCGCTCATGCCGCCTGACAGCGACGGGATAGACCTTGACCTGCATCTTGAAGCAGGACGCTCCCGAACCACAGCCGCTACAGCCGGTCGGCGCGGCGCTGGTCGCGGCTGAACCATCGTCCTTCCGGCGAGCGCCAAACCGGAACAGTCCAGCCGGCGCGTAAGTTCGCAGCACGGCCAGCGCGGCGATCACTACGATCAACAACGCCAATCCATCCTGCCACATCTCAACCACCCCCCAGCGCCAGCGCCACCCGGTAGGTGATGAAGGCGGCGACATACGCCAGCACCATCAGATAGACGAACATGAACGCCGCCCAGCGCCAGGAATTGGTCTCGCGGCGCACGGCGGCCAGCGTCGCCAGACATTGCGGGGCGAACACGTACCAGGCCAGCAACGCCAGCGCCGTCGCCAGCGTCCAGCTCTGCGCCAGCGTCACGCTCAGCGCCTCCGTGACCGCGCCTTCGTCGCCGCTCAGGGCGTACACGGTGCCGAGCGCCGCTACCGCCACCTCGCGCGCCGCCAGCCCCGGCACCAGGGCAATGGCGATTTGCCAGTTAAAGCCAATCGGAGCCAGCAGCGGTTCCAGCCCGCGCCCGATCATCCCGGCAAAGCTGTAATAAATGGCTGGTTCCGTCACGCCTTCCGGTGGAGCGGGAAAGGTCGAGAGAAACCACAACACGATCAGCACGCTCAGGATGATCGTGCCGATGCGGCGCATGAAGATTTTGGCGCGCTCCCACAAACCCAACAGCACATTGGCCGGATTCGGCCATTTGTAGCTGGGCAACTCCATCAGTAACGGTTGCCGGTCGCCCTTCAGCAGCGTCAGCCGCAACACACCCGCCACGACCAGCGCACCGACAATGCCGGTGGCGTACAACCCGAACATGACCAGCCCCTGCAAGCCGATCCCGCCCCAGACCGTGGTCGCAGGAATGAACGCGGCAATCAGCAGGATGTACACCGGCAGTCGCGCTGAACAGGTCATCAGCGGCGCGATCAGAATCGTGACCAATCGATCCAGCGGATGGGCGATGGTGCGCGCCGCCATAATGCCGGGAATGGCGCAGGCGAAGCTGGACAGCAGCGGGATAAAGGCGCGGCCGTTCAAACCCACCACGCTCATCAGCCGATCCATCAGGAACGCGGCGCGGGCCATGTAGCCGAAATCTTCCAGCAGCAGAATGAACAGGAACAGAATCAGAATTTGCGGCAGGAAAATCACCACCCCGCCAATCCCGGCGATGATCCCGTCGATCAGCAGGCTCTTGAGCAGGCTGTCCTCCATGTGCGCGGCGAACCACTGTTGCAAACTCGCCATGCCGCCGTCGATCCAGTCCATCGGCGCTTCCGCCCAACTGAACACGGCCTGGAACATCAGAAACAGGATGGCGAGCAGAATCAGCGGCCCGGCGGTCGGATGCAGCAAGATCCGGTCGAGCCGTCGGGTGAGGCGTTCCGGTGCGCCTTCGCGAATCACGGCTTCTTGCAGCAGGCGCTCCACCTCCCGGTGGTAGGCGCGAATGGCGTCTGGCGAAGGCTCCACCCAGTCGTTGATCGCGGCGGTTCCATTCTTGGCCGGGGCCTGGTTCAACAGCGCGTCGATCTGGCCGAGCAGGTCTTGCACCCCGCTCTTGCGCATCGCCACAGTGGTGACGACCGGAATCCCCAACTGCCGGGACAGCGCCTCGCTGCTGATCTGGCAGCCGCGCTTCTGGGCAATGTCCATCATGTTCAGCGCCAGAATCAGCGGCCGCCCCAGTAGCCGCAGTTCCAGCAGCAGCCGCAAATGCTGGCCCAGATTGGTGGCGTCGGTCACGCACACCACGGCGTCCGGCAGCGCTTCCCGCGCCTGCCGCCCCAGCACGACATCGCGAGTGATGGCTTCGTCGGGACTGCGGGCGCGCAGGCTGTAACTGCCGGGCAGATCGAGGATCTCGACCGTGTGGCCGACCGGCGTCCGCAGCAGGCCGCTTTTGCGTTCGACGGTCACGCCGGGGTAATTGGCCGTTTTCTGCCGACTGCCGGTCAGAGTGTTAAACAGGGTGGTCTTGCCGCTGTTGGGCGGGCCGACCAGCGCGATGCGGATGGGCCGAATGCCTTCGGCGGCGAGGACTCCGGCAGTCATCTGGATTCTCCGCGCCCCCGGCTGTAAACCGGTCGCGCGCTGGTCGGATCGAGCAACGAACCGACCAGCACCGCATTCGCCTCGCAACGACGCAAGGCCACGGTCATGGTCTGGTTGATGCGCACCGCCAGCGGGTCGCGTCCCAAAAAGCCGTGATGCAGCACTTCCACGCAAGCGCCTTCGACGAACCCCATTTCCAGCAGACCACGCTCGATTTCACGCTCGCTGGAATCGCCATCACCACCGCGCACCGCCAGGATGCGGCCGACACCGCCCCGGTCCATCAAACCCAGGGGCTGCGTAAAGCCCGGCCCGGTCGCGCGCCCCAACTCGAACGCACCGCGTTCTCGCTCGTCGTTTCCGTTCATTCAAGCCTCCCCGACGGCGTAAGTACTGGTTTGACCAGGCGCCCGCAGCATCTTGTCCACTTCATCCTGATGGGTTTGTTCCTCGGCGATCAGGGTTCGGGCATACTCCTCCAAACGCACGTCCTGGTCGCGCACGCAGTCCAGCAGTTCGTAATAGGCCCTGAGCGCCTCTTTCTCGTGAGCCAGGGATTCGCGCAGGATGTCGCCGATGTCGTGTTGGTGCGTTTCCAGCAGCGGGCCGATGCCGAGCGAGGGATGGCCGCCCAGACTGGTGATCAATTCTCCCGCCTGGCGGGCATGCAACAGACTTTCATCCGCTTGGGCGTTGAGCCAACTGACGATGGGAAGCCGGTTGTAGCCGTACACCATCAGCGCATAGTGGGTGTAGCGCACCACTCCGGCCAGCTCCAGTTCGAGAATACGGTTCAGGACGCCGGTGGCGGCGGTTCGGTCGAGTTCTTGGGTCATGTCGATGCGGCCTTCTCGTCACGAAAGTTATGGGTGGGTGATCGCCCGTCATCTGGCGCGAAACCACAGTACCGGCGTGGTCCGCTGTGATCAGCGCATCACACCTTAACGGTATCATAATGCAAACGAGAATGATTCTCAATATAGAAATTTGGCCCGATGTGCGGGTATGTCCCCACCCCGCCGCTCGCTACGCCCAGATGATCGCTCTTAACCGGATAAATGTTGCGGGACTATAACCGTTAGCAACCAGACAGGACTCCCTTGCTCGCTGGCGGAGGGGAGCTTGAGGGTCAACTCGATCCGGTTGAAATACTAGTGGATTGACGTATAAATTCTGACAGGTAGCGCCTGGCGTACCTGGCTCCCACGCTCCCGCGTTGCGATGGCATGGGGATCATTCGGACTGCTGGAGCGGCTTACCGGCGTTCCCACGCTCCCGCGTCACTGCCATTAAGTTAAGGATTCATGACTTTCGGTAGTCTACCTTTTTCGTCATACCCGCGAAGGCGGGTATCCATTCTTTTCAACAAGTTACTGGATTCCCGCATACGCGGGAATGACGGAAAACCCAGTCTGGGCGTTGTAGGTCTGGCACCGCTCATCCTTAACTTAATGGCAGTGACGCTCCCGCGTGGGAACGAGAACCTGTCAAAACTTTTGTGGCAGCCCACTAGGAAACGGCCCTGTTCAGAAACTCTCGCACCTGTTCCCGATTCGGCAGCGCCGGGATCGCGCCGCGCTTCAGGGTGGCAATGGCTCCGACCGCATTAGCGAAGCGACACAACACACGCAAGCGGGTTTCGTCCTGAATGATTGCAGGATCAGCCAGCACGCCTTGCAACAGGCCCGCTACAAATCCATCGCCCGCGCCGGTCGCATCAACGGCCTCGACCGTAAAACTCTCGATTGCGCCGGAAAACTCCGGGGTGAAGTAGACGCAACCCGCCTGGCCCCGCGTCACCACCATCAGCTTCAAATCATCGTGCCAGAGCGCCTGACGCGCCGCTTCCAGGTCGCAGAGTCCGGTTAAAAACTCGCTTTCGTCATCACTGAGCTTGACGATCTGCGCTTTCTTCAATCCCAACAACATCCCGGTTCGCGCCGCCTCCGCATCCGGCCACAGTGGCAAGCGCAGGTTGGGATCGTAGGAAATCAGGCAGCCCGCGTCACGGGCCGTATCGACGGCATAGAGCGTCGCGCTGCGCGACGGTTCGCCAATCAGGCTGATCGAACCGAAATGCAGGAGTTTGGCCTGTAGAATCGCCTCAACGTCGACCTCGCGGGGATTGAATAACATATCGGCGCTGGGGTGGCGATAAAACATGAACTCCCGTTCGCCATCCACTCGCAAAGAGACAAACGCCAGAGCAGTGCGGGCTTCCGCCGAGAACCGCAACGGACGGACATCCACGCCGGTTTCCGCCAGCGTCTGCGCCAGGAAATGGCCGAAGACGTCATCGCCGACCTTGCCCATGAACGCGCTTTGGACGCCGAGTCGCGCCAGCCCGACTGCGACGTTGCCCGGCGCGCCGCCGGGGGCTTTGATGAAGGCTGGCGCGTCGATCAAGCCGGCGCCGGTGACCGTGGGAACAAAATCAATCAACAGTTCGCCCAGACAGATTGCTTGCGCCATGCGTGGATACCTCGTGAACGGGAGTGAATGAAGATTCATCCCTCCCCCACACGGGGGAGGATTGGGGTGGAGAGGTTCGCTTAGAGCCTGTATAAAAACTAACTCTTTGATCTATATGACCATGGAGCCGGCTTCCAGCCGGCTTTTGGCCGATTAAGCCAGACTCCAGCCGGCTCCGCAGAAAATTTTCCTTAAAAATCAATGAGGAGTTATTCGACAGCTTCTTACTTGGTGACCCAACCCTGATATTGGTCAACATTTTCGCGGGTGATTAACTCCACCGGAATCAGAATGACCGATTCCTTCGGCGCTTTGCCCTGCTTGATCTGATAGCCGATGGCGACGCCTTCCTTCGCCATCTGTAGTGGATTTTGCGCGGCGGTGGCCAGGAACAGGCTGTCCTTGTCCTTTAATGCCTCCACCGCGACCGGCGCGCCATCGACGCCGGTGATGAAAAACTCGGTGCGTTTCGCTTGACGCGCCGCCAGATCAGCCCCGGTGCCAGTGGGATCATTGATCGCGAACACCGCGTCGATCTTGGGGAAGGCGGTGAGCAGGTTGGTCATGGTCTCCAACCCCCCTTCGCGGCTGCCCCGGCCGTTCTGGTTGTCAGACAGAATCTTAATGCCGGGATTTTTCGCGAACACCGCCTTGCAGCCCTTGATCCGGTCGGTCACGGCGGTGACGGGCGGGCCATCGATGATGACCACGTCGCCCTTGCCCTTGAGTCGATCAACGATGAACTGACAGGCTTTTTCGCCGGCCTGGACGTTGTTGCTGGTGATCATCGCATTGACGCCCTCGGCGGCCGCGTCCACCGCGATCACGGGAATGTTGGCTTCCTTGGCGCGCATGACGGCGGGCATGATGCCCTCGGGGTGGACGGGGTTGAGCAGGATCAAGTCCACTTGGGCCGCGATGAAATTGTCGATCTGATTGGTCTGCTTGCCCAGATCGTCATCGGCGGAATCGACGGTGACTTTCACCTTATCGCCGCCGATTTCCCTGGCTTTTTCCTCGGCACCCTTGGCCAAGGTGACGAAGAACGGGTTGCCCAGATTGCCCATGGACACGCCCACCGCTTTCAGGGGCTGGTCGGCGGCGAGGGTCGCGGCGGAACCGATCAACGCCAGGACGGCCACGGAAATTAGACTTTTTTTCATGATGCTCTCTCCTACGGGGTTTGCGGACGGGTTATTCCCCCTCCCCCTGGTAGAGGAGGGTTCAGTGGGGGATCGGCAACCCTCACCCCCGGCCCCTCTCCCGCCCAGCGGGCGAGGGGAGTACAACAAGTCAGGTGCGGGCTCCGGGGCCTTTACGCCGATATTTGTCGAGCGCGACCGCGATGATGATGACCAGTCCCTTGACCACCAATTGCCAGAAGAACGACACGTTCATCAGCGTCAGGCCATTGTTGAGCGTGGCGATGATCAGCGCTCCGAACAGCGTGCCAACCACTGTGCCGACGCCGCCGACAAAGCTGGTGCCGCCCAGAATCACCGCGGCGATGGCGTCCAGTTCATAGCCGGTGCCCAGGACGCCATTGGCGCTATACAACCGGCTGGTGGTCATCACCCCGCCCAGACCGGCCAGCAGCCCGCTGTAGGCGTAGACGAACAGCATCACCAGTCCGACTTTGATGCCGGTGAGCCGCGCCGCCTGCGGATTGCCGCCGACGCCGTAGATATGGACGCCGAGGACGGTGTGCCGGAGCAGGAACCAGGTCGCCAACAGCACCAGAAAGGCGATGACCACGATCCAGGGCAGTGGCCCCAGATAGGCGTTGCCAATCCAGGCGAAGTCGATTTTGCTGTTGATGACCGTCGTGCCGCCGGCCAGCAGATAGGCCAGGCCGCGCAAAGCGGTCATCGAACCCAGGGTGACGATGAACGGCGGCAAACCTGCGTAGGCCACCAGCACGCCGTTCAGCGCGCCCAGCGTCAAACCGATCAGCAAGGCGATGGGTACTGCCGCCCAGCCCAGTTCCGGCATGAGCGACACGACCATCGCCGTCACTGCCGACACGGCCAGCACCGAACCGACGGATAGATCAATGCCGCCGGTCAGGATGACCACCGTCATCCCAGTCGCCAGCACGATGTTGATCGACGCTTGGCGCACGATGTTCATCAGGTTGTTTTCGGTCAGGAAGTTGGGCGCGATGAACGCGAACGCAATCACGATCACGATCAGCACCGGCAGGATGCCCGCCGTTTGCATCAGGTTCGCCCAGAAGGTCTTGTCAAGGGTTTTCGCGGTGAAGGTGGCTGGTTCGTTCATGATTGCGTCATCTCGGTGGTGCCGGTGGCCAGAGCCATAATGTTTTCCTGCGTTGCCGCCTCGTCGCGGAGTTCGCCGACGATGGCGCCTTCCCGCATCACCAGAATGCGGTCGCTGATGCCGATTACCTCGGGCAGTTCGCTGGAGATCACCAGGATCGCCACGCCCTTGGCGGCCAGTTCGCTGATAATTCGGTAAATCTCGGCCTTGGCGCCGATATCGACGCCCTTGGTCGGTTCGTCGAGGATCAACACCTTGGGATGAATGGCGATCCAGCGGGCGATCAACAGCTTTTGCTGGTTGCCGCCGGATAAAGCGCCGGCGGTGACGAAGGGGCCGGCCACCCGCACCCGCAAGTCCTCAATCGAGCCGGCGGTCAACCGCGCCATTGCGGCCCGGTTGAGCAAGCCGCCGGCCAGCGCATCCCGGCCCAGCACGCTAATGGTGATGTTCTCGCGCACGCTCATATCGAGAAACAACCCCTGCGCCTTGCGGTCCTCCGTCAGATAAGCGATGCCGGCGTTAATCGCATCCAGCGGCTTACGGAGCGATTGACGTTGCCCTTGCAACCAGACTTCGCCGCCGGCGATGGGGTCTGCGCCGAAAATCAGTCGCGCCAGTTCACTCCGGCCCGCGCCGACCAGACCGGCCAGACCCAACACTTCGCCGGCATAAAGTGTGAAACTGCATGGTTTCACGCGCCGGCCGCCGTCAGTCAGCCCCTTGACCTCCAGCACGACCCGATCGGTGGCGTGGCTCTGCTTGTCGAACAGGTTGGAGAGGGGCCGCCCGACCATCATCTGCACTAGCCGGTCCGCCGACAGTTCGGCGCGATCCAGGGTGCCGACATAGGTTCCATCGCGAAGGACGCTCACCCGGTCGGACAACTCGTAGATTTCCGCCATGCGGTGGCTGATATAGAGGATGGCGATGCCTTCGTCCCGCAGGCGCTTGATCAGGTCAAACAGGCGGTCGGTTTCGCGGGTGGACAGCGCGGTAGTCGGCTCGTCCATGATCAGGATATGGCTGCGCTGATGCAGGGCACGGGCGATTTCCACCTGCTGCTGTTCCGCAATGGACAGGGTGTTGACCAGGGTGTCTGGCCCAAACTCTGCGCCGAGCCGTTCCAGCACCTTGGCGGTTTCCCGGCGCATGGTCGCCCGGTCCGCCATCACGCCGAACCGCGTCGGTTCATGGCCCAGATAGATGTTTTCGGCGACGGTCAGGTTGGGTGCCAGACTCAGCTCCTGATAAATGATCGCGATGCCCGCCGCCCGGGCCGCTTTCGGGCCGTTGATGTGCGCTGGTTGGCCGTCGATGCGGATCTCGCCGCCGGGATCGGCGGTGTAGGCACCCGACAGAATCTTCATCAGGGTGCTTTTGCCCGCGCCGTTTTCGCCCATCAGCGAATGAATCTCGCCGGTCCAGGCTTGTAATTGCACGCTATCCAGCGCCTTGACGCCTGGAAAAGTCTTGCTGATGCCGCGCATGGCCAAGGCGGGCGCGCGGTTGGGGGCGGACGTTGCGGTTGAAAGAGAATGAGCATTGGTCATATCACTTCACCTCGCGGTCTAGGCCCATGGAGGCCCGATAGGCAGCACGCTGCTGGTCGCGTCCAAAGCGGTCGGTCAGCGCATTCCAGGCTTTGGCGACGTTGTTCAACGCTTCCTGGGGCGAGATTTCGAAATTCAGCGCCCGGGTTAATTGCACTTCCAGCGCCTGGGTGTAGGCGAAGTGGCCGGGGATGCGCAAATCCAGGGCGACGTTCGGCGAATTCAAGCTGTTAAGTTGCGCGTCCAGGTACAACCGGGCTTCCTCGGGGGTAAAAAGCTTGAGCCAAAGCTTCGGCTCGAAATGGCTTTGGCGATAAGGATTGATGCCCGACTGCGGGGTGACCACCGCTTCGCCGCTGACCTCCGGGCTGGACAACCAAGCGATGAAATGCCAGGCCGCTTCGATGTGGTTGCTGTTGGCGGGCGCCGCCGCCTGCCAGCCGCCAAAGGCCAGGAAGGGAACGCGGACGACTTCCGGGAAAGCGTCCCACTGCCGGGTTTGATCATTCCAGACCCGTTTCGAGCCGGGCAGCAGGGCCGTGCCGACTTTGCCGGGAATCAGGCTGACTTTGGGATCGGCGGCATTAACGCCGGTATCGCCCCAGTCGAGATTCATCGCCACCGAGCCGCCGGCGAAGATGTTGTGAATGTCGCCCGACGTGAAGCCCAGCGCGCCCGGCGGGGCGACGTTCAGGCCGTTGATATAGTCTTCCAGCGCCTTGACCCAGCCGGGATTGTTGATCTGGGCGTCCATCGTGTCCGGGTCAAAGAACATAGCGCCCGGATGGTCAGGATGGTGGGTGTAGGCAGCGGCGTGGGTGAAGAAATACCAGAACTGCTCGCCGCCGCGCCGATACGCCTCAGCCGTGCCCCACAGGTTGCTTGCGGGCCGGTTGAAGAATTCGGCGATCTGATAGTACTGCTCCCAAGTGGCCGGTGGGGCCAGGGCGTAACCGTACTTTTCCTTGAACCGCTCTTGTTCCTTGGGATTGGCGAACAGGTCCAGCCGGTGATACAAAAGGTGCTGGTCGCCATCGATGGTTTGCGACAGATAGCGGCCATTCCACATCATCAACCGCTCGCGGTAGACCGGCAGGATGTCCCGCCAGGCGGTGGTTTCGCGCATCGCAGCAGGCATGTCAGACAGATAGGGCGCGAAATCCGGCGTCCAGAACGGCCCGAAGGTGATGACATCGAATTTTCCGTCGCCGGCGACCAGGGCGCTGAGATAGGTCTGGTAAAGCTGATCGACGGGAAATTCCAGGATATTGATCTTGCCGCAGGTCTGCTTTTCCCAACCCGCGGCGGCGGTTTGCAGGGCGCTGGCGATGAACGGGCGAGTTCGCGTCGCGACTTGCAGGGTGACGCCGCTGTAGTCGGGATCGCACGGCATCGCCAGCGCCGTCGCCGTGAAAGCCAGGCTCAATAAACCGGCTTGGAAAATTGAGGACGCTGTTTTCATTGGAATTCGCACCTCGATAAAGAGTGATTTCGGGAGGCCTAGAATACGAGCGCGCCAAGCGTCCGCAATTTCAAGCCCGAACGTCGCAGACGCTGTTTAGAAGAACACCTTGGTGCCGAGGGACACGACGTTCTGATCGCCGTAAAGGGGTACGTCAGCATTCCGGCCCAGGTACTCGGCCCACAGCAGGGTCCGCTTGCTGAAGTTGTACTGATAGCCGAGTCGGTAGTTGTCGATAGTGTCTTCGCCGTCAATTCCAGTATCGGTTTGACCGTAGGCCGCCCGAACCGTGTTGTTGCCGAAGGCGTACTGGCCGACCAGCATCCAGCTCTGAGCGTCGTCACCCGTGGCGAGTGGCAGGTCATTCACACTGATATGGCGGGCAAAGTTCACATCAGCAAAGTCGCCCTGCTCGTAAATCGCGCCCACCAGCCACTGATCGGTTTTGTACCCCAGACCGAGACCCCAGTTGTCCAGATCGAGATTGGCAGTCCGATTTTGGCCGATGTTCACATCACTCTCGCCATTGAGCTTGATGTAGGTCAGCCCGGCGAAGTACGGACCCTGGCTGTATTTGAAGTTGATATTCCAGATGTCCACGCCATCCGAGAACCCCTGCGGCGTATTAACCCGGCCATCCATTACCAGCAGGGCTTCGGCGCTGAACCCGTTGAAGATCGGCGTCTGGTAATCGACGCTGTTGGCCAGGGTGCCGAGAGCGCCGTTGTCGTCGGTTTCGGGGGTCAGCGAGCCGCCCAGATAGACCGTGCCGTTGAACATCTTGCCGCTGTTGAAAATATCGGTGATGTTCAGAATCTTCCAATAAGGCGTATCCTGAGTGCCCAGGGTGACCGCGCCAAATCCGCCCTTGAGGCCGACGAACTTTTGGTTGAGACCCTCGAAGTTCCCGCCTTCGGTCATGTCCACGCTGAACTCGTACTGATAGAAGGCGCTCAAACCGCCCTCCAGCTCCTCGCTACCCTTGATGCCCAGCTTGGAGCCGTTGTTGACCACGTCCCAGTAGGGATCGGGATCACGGTTGTTGTCGTTGTAGTCCACCGACACCTTGGCTTCGCCGTATAGAATGGTATCGGCTTGGGTAGCGACCGGGCCGGCCAGCGCAATGACCGTTAAGGGGAAAAGAATTTTGTTCATGGTGTCTGATCCTCACGGGTGGGTTTAGTTAAGCCTGGAAAGCGATTGTAATCGTTTTCATCGAAAAAAATATCAAAGTCAACTTTTTAATGGTTTGTATTTGTAAACGATTACTTTTTTATTGTCAATAACTCCACAAAAAAAATTTTTACACTGTACAAAGGTGGTGATTGTATGCAAAAATCATGTAATCGTTTACTTTTTATCGGATTGGAAGGATGCAGATGGCTCACATTAAAGAGGTTGCCGAGCACGCCGGAGTGTCGGTCGCGTCAGTATCCCGGGTGATGGCCGGTCATACCGGGGTCAGCGAAGCCACCCGGCAGCGGGTGCTGGCAGCGGTCCAGGCGCTGGATTACCGGCCCGATCTGGCGGCCCGGCGGTTGCGCTCGCGTCGCACTGACACTATCGGCCTGATTGTGTCGGACATCCGCAACCCTTTTTTCACCGAGGTGAGCCGGGCGGTTGAGGATCTGGCCTATCAACACCGAATGCGGGTGATTCTCTGCAACGCCGACGAAGACCCGGAGAAAGAGGCGCTCTATCTGGACCTGATGCGGGATGAAAACGTCAGTGGCGTGATCCTGTCGCCTACGCTGCCCGTTCTAGCCCGCTTTCGCCTCAGCGATTACCCGTTCCCGGTCGTGCTGGTCGACCGCTGTGACCGCGATACCGCCGCCGATGCGGTGGTGCTGGACAACGTCGATTCCGCTTATCGGCTGACTGCGCATCTGATTGAGCAGGGCCACCGGCGGATCGCGTTTATCTACGGCGTCACCAGCGCCACCGGTCGCCAGCGGCAGGAGGGCTATATGAGCGCGATGGCCACTCACGGCTTGGACGTTGAGGCGAAAGCAGTGCCGGCGACGGTGGACGCCGCCCGCGCCGCCGCTGGCAAGCTGATCGGCAGCCGGCCGCTGCCCGATGCGCTGGTCGGCAGCAACGGTCTGATCCTGCTCGGACTGACGGAAGCGTTAAGGGAAGCGCAACTGCGATTTCCCGAACAGATCGCGCTGGCCGGGTTTGATGATCTGCCCTGGACCCGGCTGGTGGAGCCGGGCATCACGGTGATCGCACAGCCTGTCTACGACATTGGGCAGGCCGCCATTGAATTACTGCTGCAACGCATCGCCCACCCCGCCCAGTCGCTGCGCCGGGTGGTGCTGCGTGGGGAATTGCGGGAACGGGGGTCGAGTGCGCGGCGGTCAAACGTGAGGGTTGAAGTGGCGCAGCAGTAGCGTGGCGCTAACATTCCGCAGTCGATCCTGGGCAGACCGATTGTACAGAATCGGCCCGGAACCCCGAAAACTTATCCTCATTGATATCTCTGAGAATCCGCCGTGTCCGTCCTGTTACAAACCACCCTGCTGCTAATCCTCTCCAACCTGTTCATGACCTTCGCCTGGTACGGTCATCTCAAGAACCTGCTTGGCTATCCCTGGTATGTGGCGGCGGTCGTGAGCTGGAGCATTGCTCTGTTTGAATATTTGTTGCAGGTGCCGGCCAACCGCATCGGCTTCACCGCGTTCAGCGTGTCACAACTCAAAATCCTGCAAGAAGTGATCTCACTGTCGGTCTTCGTGCCGTTCGCCGTGCTGTATCTGGATCAGCCGCTCAAGCTGGATTATCTGTGGGCAGGATTGTGTCTGGTCGGCGCGGTGTACTTCATTTTTCGGACCTAGCTGGATGTCGATGACATGGGTTTTTACGCCTTTCTCGCTATTGGCCTTGGCGCTGCAACCGGCGCCTGGCTGCGCTGGGGTTTGGGCCTGTGGCTAAACCCCGTATTTCCCACCCTGCCACTGGGCACGCTGGCTGCGAATCTGCTGGGTGGATTGCTGATGGGCATGACCATGCAGTTTCTGCTCGAACACGCGGTCCTGCCGCCCGAACTGCGTTTGGCCATAACCACCGGTTTTTTAGGTGGTCTCACCACCTTTTCCACGTTCTCGGCGGAAACCGTGACCTTGCTGCTGCGCGAGGAATACCTCTGGACCGTGACCCTGGTGCTGGTTCATGTCGTCGGTTCAGTGACCATGACTCTTTTAGGAATGATGATCATCAAACTGTTGATGACCATGGGAGCGCCTTCATGAAGGGGAGCTATCTCAAGTTCTACGTCCACGAACACCGCCGGCATCACGGCATTCTGCTCTATGAATGGTTACTGGAACGGGCCAAGAAACTGGGCATACACGGCGGATCGGCGTTTCGGGCCATTGCCGGGTTTGGCCGGCACGGCGTCTTGCATGAAGACCATTTTTTTGAACTGGCGGGCAATCTGCCGGTGGAAGTGATGTTCATGGTCAGCGATGAGGAAGCTGCGCAACTCCTGAAGTTGATCGAACAGGAGAAGGTGCAGGTCTTTTATGTACTGATGCCGGCTGAATACGGTGTGCTGAACGGAGAGTAGGCGGTAAAACCGATTGCGGGAAAATAGTACTAGCGCCTTGTTTAGCGGAATAAAATTTAGGAAAAGGGAGTCGCTGCTTTGTTGAAATCCATCCTGGCTTTACCCACCACGGTCTGGCTGCTCGGCTTGATCAGCTTGATGAACGACTCGGCCAGCGAACTGATTTATCCGCTGGTGCCGCTGTACCTGGCGTCGGTGCTGATGGCCGGTCCCAAGGCGCTGGGCGTTATCGAAGGAATCGCTGAGGCGACCAGCAGCCTGCTGAAATTGTTCGCCGGGGTGCTGGCCGATAAAACCGCTTCCACCAAGCCGTGGGTGGTCGGCGGCTACAGTCTCGCCGCCGTGGCCCGTCCGCTCATGGCCTTGGCGACGGCTTGGCCGATGGTACTGGCGCTGCGTTTCGCCGACCGGGTAGGTAAAGGGTTACGCAGCTCGCCACGCGATGCCCTGTTGGCGTCAGCCGTCGATCCCGCACAACGCGGTCTGGCGTTCGGCCTGCACCGGACGATGGACAACGCCGGCGCGGTGATCGGGCCGCTCTTGGCTGCGGCGTTGCTGGCGCTCCATGTACCGCTGCGTGATATTTTCCTGTGGACTGCGGTACCCGGCGCTATCGCCATCGCCTTGGCCCTGTCCATCCGGGAACCGCCTCGCATCGGCAAAGCGCCGCCCGCTCCCTTCAGTTGGACGCTGCGCGGTTTTCCTCCCGCTTTCAAGCGCTATTTGCTGGTGCTGGCGCTGTTTACTTTGGGCAACTCGTCCAACATGTTCCTGTTGCTGCGCGCACGGGAACTGGGTCTGCCCGAGGTGCAGATTCCGTTGCTGTGGGCGATGGTTTCCGCCGTGGCGATGCTGTTTTCCACGCCGTTGTCGGCGCTATCTGATCGCTGGGGCCGGAAACGGTTGATTCTCTCCGGCTGGGCCATTTACGGGGTGTTCTACCTGATTCTGGGTCTGAACGGCGGCCAGACCTGGCTGTTGTGGCCGTTGTTCGCCGGTTATGGCCTGTTCATGGCGGCGACTGAAGGCGCGGAAAAGGCGATGGTCGCGGATTTGGCGCCCGCCGCCTTGCTGGGTACGGCTTACGGCTGGTTCAACCTGACGGCGGGATTGCTGCTGCTGCCGGCCTCGCTGCTGTTTGGCGCGCTGTGGCAGATCGCAGGCCCGGCGGCGGCGTTCGGCGTCGCCGCCGGCTGTGCATTGCTGGCCGCCCTGCTGCTGCACCACTGGGTCATGCCTGAGCGGCTTTCGTCTGCCGGAGGAACCCCATGATCGAGATCGAGATTCCCGGTTTCCAGCGGCTCCAGCTTGCCCATCGGGTGCTGGACTACAGCACAGCGGCGGCCCTGGCCGTGAATGGCGACCTGATTGAAGGCGATGATGGGCTGGTGACCAACATCCGGTTCATCGCCGCTGCTGTTGCAGAAAAACCGACAACGCTACGAAAGGCGCGAACAGCGATTACAACCGCTGGATAATGGCGTCCGCCATCTGCTGGGTGGTCAATTTCCCGCCAAGATCGACGGTGCGCGCCCCGGCGGTGATCGCCTCATCCACCGCCTTTTCGATACTCGCGGCTTCCGCCTCCAGCCCCAGCGAATGGCGCAACAGCATGGCGGTGGACAGAATCATGCCCACCGGGTTGGCGATGCCCTTCCCGGCAATATCCGGCGCGGAACCATGAATCGGTTCGTACAATCCGACCCGACCACTGCCCAGACTGGCCGATGGCAACATGCCCATCGAACCGGCCAGGACTGAGGCCTCGTCGGTGAGAATATCGCCGAACATGTTCTCAGTGACCATCACATCCATCGAAGCTGGACCGGTGATCAAGCGCATGGCGGCGGTATCCACCAGGACATGTTCCAAGGCGATCTCCGGGTTCGCCGCGCCGACCTGCACCGCAATCTGCCGCCACAACCGCGACGATTCGAGCACGTTGGCCTTGTCCACCGAGGTGACCTTGCGCTGGCGGCCCTGAGCCAGTTTGAAGGCCAGCTCCAGCACCCGGCGGATTTCGTAATCGTAATATTCCAGCGTATCGACGGCGCGCTCGCGGCCATCCTTGATCTCGCGCCCTTTCGGCCAGCCAAAATACAGACCGCCGGTCAATTCGCGGATGACCAGAATATCCACGCCCTGGAGTTTTTCGGGCTTGAGCGGCGACGAATCGATCAACGCCGGATGAACCTTGACCGGGCGCAGATTGGCGAACACGCCCAAGCCCTTGCGCAGGGCCAGAAGTCCGCGCTCCGGGCGATCCTTGGCGCTTGGATCATCCCATTTCGGCCCGCCCACCGCGCCGAGCAGCACCGCATCCGCCGCCTGGCAATCCGCCAGAGTTTCCTCGGTCAGCGATGAACCCAAGCGGTCGATGGAACAGCCGCCCATCAGCCGTTCCTGGTAGACAAACTCGTGATGAAATGAGCCGGCGATGGCCTCCAGCACTCGGACGGCCTGGCTGACGACTTCCGGGCCGATGCCGTCACCGGGGAGTAACACAAGGTTTGCTTTCATTAAGGATTCCGTGAAGGCTCCTCTGCTTTTCCGATGCACTGCCACGAAGGAGCAAAGAAGGTTGCTTTAAGGCGATGCCACCAGGATTCAGGAACGCCTGGGTCTAACGACCTAACGACGACGACCGGAACAGGTTCCACGTCCCCATTGACCGTCAAGATTCACGGAAACCTGCCCGCCCGGCCGGGGTTGAAAGGATCTGGACAGGTGGACCAAAGTCACATCCGCCATGCCGCTGACGTTGCCGCGATAAATCCGCTGCCCTTTATCATTCTTGCGATCAAAACGGAGCCGGGAGGATCGAGAAACATCCGCGCCAGTCCGCGCGTTGCGGAACTGCACTCGCTGTTCAAAACCGGTATTGGGACTCCAGGGCACCGAAAACGAAAGATCCTGGCCGCGAGCACGCGGAATGGTTCCGCGACAGGTGATATCCGCCGCCCAGACTGGAGAAGGAACCGCCATCGCTAAAACACTCAGTCCGATGATCAAGGGGCTGGCCGCCATGAACTTGAGAACACTTCTGCACTGCATTTGCACGTCTCCCGGTATAAAACCTAAAGGATTGTTGAGCGTTCAGTCCCATCGCCCCCTTGCAGGGGGCGATGGTGAGGGTGAGGGGGTCAGTCGTTGAATCCACCGCCCTCTCCCCCAACCCCTCTCCCGCTAGCGGGAGAGGGGAGTGAACGGTTACAAGGATTGTTAAGAATCCACCCTGTACCGCTCCTCTCAATGCGCTACGGACAGTCCGTACTCGACCGCATCGACCAGCGCCCGCCAGGAGGCTTCGATAATGTTGGCGCTCGCGCCAACGGTGCTCCATAGCCGGGTGGTGTTGCGGGTGTCAATCAACACGCGAGTGATCGCTTCGGTACCATCCTGGCCATCCAGAATCCGCACCTTGTAATCCGCCAGATGGAACGAGGCGATGGCTGGATAATGGCCGATCAACGCCTTGCGCAGCGCCAGGTCCAGAGCATTCACCGGGCCGTTGCCCTCGGCGGCGGTGTGCAGCACCTCATTGCCGACTTTCAGCTTGACCATGGCCTCGGCGAAAATGCCCCGTCCCTGGCGATGCTCGACATTGACCAGAAAATCCACCAGTTCAAACAACGGTTGATAATCCGGTTGCTGGCGTTTGAGCATCATGGCGACCGAAGCTTCGGCGGCCTCGAAGGAAAAACCGCGCGCTTCGAGTTCCTTGACATCGTTCAGCACGCCGACCACATCCGTTACGCTGCTGACATCGACGCCGTGTTCTTCGGCCTTGCTGAGGAGGTTGGCCCGCCCGGACAGCGCGGAAACCACCACGCGCATCTTGTTGCCCACCCGCTCTGGCACGACATGCTGGTACGACTGCTCCGAGCGGCGCATCGCCGCCACATGCACGCCGCCCTTGTGGGCAAACGCGCTCTTGCCGACATAGGGCAGATGATCGTTGGGCGTGATGTTGGCAACTTCATCGACGACGTGCGACAGCTCGTACAGTTTGCGCAAGCGGCCTTCCGGCAGGCATTGGCGGCCCATCTTGAGTTCCAGATTGGCCATGATGGTGCACAGGTTGGCGTTGCCGCAGCGCTCGCCCACGCCGTTGATGGTGCCCTGCACCTGGGTGGCGCCTTCGCGCACTGCCAGTAGCGCATTGGGAACGGCGCACCCGCCGTCATTGTGGGTGTGGATGCCAAACGGGTGCCGGATGGATTCCTTCATCTCGTGGATGATGGTTTGCAGTTCCCAGGGCATCGTGCCGCCGTTGGTATCGCACAACACGACGGTTTCGGCTCCACCGCGAATGGCGGCCTTGAGCGTTTCAATCGCGTACAACGGGTCCGCTTGGTAGCCGTCGAAAAAATGCTCGGCGTCGTAAATGACTCGCCGGCCCGCCGCACACAGGTAGGCCACCGACTGCTCGATGATGCGCAGGTTGTCTTCCAGCGTGGTTTGCAGCACATCGGTGACATGCAGCGTCCAGGTTTTGCCGAAAATCGTGCAAACCGGAGCCTGCGAATCCAGCAGCGCCTGAAGGTTGGCATCGTCTTCGGGACCGCCCTTGACCCGGCAAGTGGAGCCAAAGGCGGCGATCAGCGCGGTTTTCCACTCGATATCGCGGGCGCGCTCGAAAAATTCGGCATCCTTGGGATTGGAGCCGGGCCAGCCGCCTTCGATGAAGGCCACGCCCAAATCGTCCAGACGCCGGGCGACGCGAATTTTGTCATGGCCCGACAGGGTGAAACCTTCGCTCTGCGTGCCATCGCGCAGGGTCGTATCGTAAATTTGAATCAGAGACATGGGCTTATCTTCGGGCTTCAAACGCCGCGATTTCTTTCTCGAAGCTCAGGATATAACCCAGTTCATCGACGCCATTGAGCAGGCACGTCTTGTTGAACGGGTCAATGGAGAACGAGACCCCACCGCCGGGGAACGATAGCGTTTGGCTTGCCAGATCAAGGGTCAGTTCCACGCCGGGATTTTCCCCGACCATCGCCAGCAACTGCTGGTGGGTGGACTCATCGACGATAATGGGCAGCAGGCCGTTTTTCAGCGCATTACTGCGGAAAATATCGGCAAACGAGGTGCTGATCACCGCCTGGAAGCCGAATCCGGTCAAGGCCCAGGGCGCATGTTCGCGGGAAGAACCACAGCCGAAATTGTCGCCGGCCAGCAGAATTTGGCGGCCAGCGGCTTCAGGCTGATTCAGCACGAAATCCGGCTTGGGCGAACCGTCGCTGTGATAGCGCCAGTCGGCAAAGAGATTGTCGCCCATGCCGTTTTTATCAGTCGCTTTCAAAAACCGGGCGGGAATAATCTGGTCGGTGTCGATGTCGTTGACCGGCAACGCGACCACGCGGGAAGTCAAGGAGGTGAATTGGGCCATGTTAGCGATCTCCGGCCAAGGCGCGCGGATCAGCGACGACGCCCGCCAGGGCGCTGGCGGCGGCGGTTGCTGGACTGGCAAGGAAGGTGCGCCCGCCCTGACCCTGACGGCCTTCAAAATTGCGGTTGCTGGTGCTGACCGCATATTGGCCGGGCTGAAGCTGGTCGCCATTCATCGCAATGCACATGCTGCATCCCGGTTCGCGCCATTCCGCGCCGGCGGTGGTGAAGACCTGATCCAGTCCTTCGGCTTCAGCCTGTTGCTTGATCACCTGCGAACCGGGCACCACCATGACGCGCACGCCGTGAGCGACCTTGCGGTTTTTAAGCAGCGCCGCTGCTTCCCGCAGGTCGGAAAGGCGCGAGTTGGTGCAACTGCCGATAAAGACCACATCGATTTTCTGACCGAGCAACGGTTGCCCGGCCTGGAGGCCCATGTAGCGCAGCGCCTTGTCCAGCGCCGCTTTTTGATTGGCGTCGTTCAGGCTGGTCGGGTCGGGAATGCGCCCGGTGATGCCCATGCCCATGCCGGGATGGGTGCCGTAGGTGATCATCGGTTCGAGCGTGGCGGCGTCCAGGGTGATGAGGTGATCGTAAGTCGCGCCTTCATCACTGGGCAATGTCCGCCAGCGCGCCACCGCCTGATCCCAAGCCGCGCCTCTTGGCGCATGGTCGCGGCCTTCCAGATAGGCAAAGGTCGTCTCGTCCGGCGCAATCAGACCGGCCCGCGCCCCGGCTTCGATAGACATGTTGCAGACGGTCATCCGCTGCTCCATGGTCAAGCTGCGAATGGCGGAGCCGGTGTATTCAAAGACATAGCCGGTGCCGCCGCCCACGCCGATCTTGGCGATCAGCGCCAGGATAATATCCTTGGCGGCCACACCCGCCGGCAGCGTCCCGTCGATGCGCACTTCGCAGGTTTTCGGCTTTCTCTGCAACAGGCACTGGCTGGCCAGAACATGCTCGACTTCGCTGGTGCCGATGCCGAAGGCCAACGCGCCAAACGCGCCATGGGTGGCGGTATGACTGTCGCCGCAGACGATGGTCATGCCCGGCTGGGTCAGACCCAGTTCCGGGCCGATGACGTGAACGATGCCGCGCCGGGCGCTGGCCATGCCGTGCAGGGTGACGCCAAATTCGGCGGCGTTGGTTTCCATCTGGCGGATTTGCGCGGCGGCCAGCGGATCGGCGATGGGCACATTCAGCGGCGTCGTCGGGATGGAATGGTCCATCGTGGCAACGGTGCGCTCAGGGCGACGGACTTTTAAACCGCGCTGACGCAGGCCGGTAAACGCTTGGGGCGAGGTCACTTCGTGGACCAGATGCAGATCAATGTACAGGATGGCCGGGGAATCGGGTTGTTCGGTAACAACATGCGATTCCCAGATTTTTTCAAAGAGGGTTTTAGGCATGATCAATCAGCGAGGATAGCGTGAATTTTGAGTTCCAACAGGATGTTGGGCGTTTTGACGATGGCGGCGATGGTCGGCGGTTCGAGTGGGGTCGCTCTTTAGAAGCGGATGAACAACTGGACATTGAGTTCCAACGGGTCGGGACCGTCACCCGGCTCGGCCAGGCGGGTAAAGAGGTGGAGACCCGCGCGCTTGCCCAGCACCCACCGGGGCGGATAAGTATCCGCATTTTTGAATGCGCATGATTTCATAAAAAGGACAAGAAGTTCAACCGAGCTGCAACCGGCCTGCTTGCTAATTTGATGAGCGTAGGGTTATCTGACAACAGCTTTTGCAGGACTACGCCTTCGCCCTTACCGCCAACCCCTGATGAGGTCTGCTTCATGCGTTCAACCGATTGCTGTGATGACAACGCGCCCTTGCGAACTCTGGCCGAAGCGCTGACTGCCGCCCTGGATTCCCTCCAGCCGCTTTTTGAAACCGAGTCGGTATCCCTGTTCGACGCGGATGGTCGGGTACTGGCCGCCGAGGTCATAGCCCGGCTGGATGTCCCACCGCACGATAATTCAGCGATGGACGGTTTCGCGCTGTATCGGGCTGATTTGCAAGCTGATGCGCCGACCCGCCTGCCCGTCATCGGTCAGGCGCTGGCGGGTCATCCGTATCGGCTGGGGGCGGAAGAGGCGATGGTTTCCGCTTCACCCGGCAACGCTTCCTTCCCACCGTCTACAGTCCCGCGCGGCGGTGCGGTGCGGATCACGACCGGAGCCATGATTCCGGCAGGGCCGGATGCAGTCGTAATGCAGGAGCAGTGTCGGATCGCCCTGGATGAACGCTGGATCGAGATCGAGGCGAAGACCGCCGCGAAGATCAAGCCTGGCGAGAATATCCGCCGGCGCGGCGAGGATGTCGCAGTGGGAACGCGGTTATTGTCGCAAGGGTTGCGTCTGCGCCCGCAGGATATAGCGCTGGCGGCGGGTCAGGGTATCGCCGCGCTGACTGTCGTGCGCCGCCTGCGGGTGGCGGTCGCGTCCACCGGTGATGAGTTGCGCGAACCCGGCGGCGAATTGCCGCCCGGCGCGATCTACGAATCCAACCGCTATATCCTGATCGGCCTGTTGCGGCGGCTGGGTTGTGCGGTGACGGACCTGGGGATTTTGCGAGATGAACGGGAGGTGGTGCTGCCGGCGTTGCGCGACGCGGCGGAGACGCACGATGTGCTGCTGACTTCAGGCGGGGTGTCGGTGGGGACGGCGGATCTGGTGAAGGATGTGATCGCCGAATTGGGAAAAATCGAGTTCTGGCGGCTGGCGGTCAAGCCGGGTAAACCAGTGACCTTCGGACGTATTCAAAATTGCTGGGTGCTGGGTCTGCCGGGCAATCCGGTGTCGGTGATGGTGTCCTTTCTGCTGTTTGCCCGACCGCTGCTGTTGAAGTTGATGGGGGCGGAACCTGCCGAGCCGCTGCGAATGCGGGCCATGGCGGATTTTACGTTCCGCCGCAAGCCGGGGCGGCGCGAGTGGTTGCGGGCGCGGCTGCGCTTCGATCCCGAGCGGGAACTGCTGGCCAGCACCTACCACACTCATAGCTCCGGGGCGCTGTCTTCGCTGTCCTGGGCTGACGGCTTGGTGGAATTGCCGGAAGATTGTGTTGGCATCGCACCCGGCGATACGGTGGACTATTTACCGTTCAATGGGTTGGGGATGAATTAATCAGAAGACTCTGATTCTGGCAGTCATGTTTTATGCCTTGGAAAAACCACTCCCGCCAATGACCTTCCGAATCAGTGGGCATAAAATCGTAGTTTGAGCATGACACAAACGACCAGAAAGGGCGGTTTATGAACCTTGAAGTCAGATCGATGACTTTTTTCGTCGCTCCAGCGATCATAAAATCAATATATTGTATTTATATATTGATTTAAGCCATATATATTGATTAGGCCCATCTTGGCCCGTATGTTGCTTTGTCAGGAACCTGACTGCGAACGGCCTCTGTTCCAATGTGAGCAGGCCTCGCTCCAATTCAAGATGGCGTGCGCGTATTGATGACTGGGTAGCAGGGTTTTAATCGTCAGGCGGGCAATCCATTACTGAGGAGAGAGAAACCACTTTATTTTTGACCGTTTTGCAAACGTCTGAAAAAGGCAAACCCACTGAAAAGTGGCGACTGCAAAGCTTCAGGCCTAACTCTCGCTTAAATGCGAGACAAGGTTGCTGAGCCGCCAGGCGAACACAGTACCTCCGGACGCATGTGATCTTCCGTGGGCTGTGCTCTTCGCACGGCGCCACGATATTGCGTTAGGAGGTATCCAAATGTTTAGAAACAACTGTGTAAAACCGTTCAGCCTGATTCAAGCCATTTATGCAATGGCGTGGGTAACGGTCCTTCTTTTGATGTCACTAGCAACCGCTCAGGCCGGTCAAGTGACCTTGGCGTGGAATGCCAGCACCAGCGCCGGCGTTACCGGCTATCACGTTGTCTATGGGCAGGCCAGCAACAACTATACGACGCAAGTCGATGCGGGCAACAGCACCCAATACACGGTTACCAACCTTGAGGATGGCAAAACGTATTACTTCGCCGTCCATGCCCATGATGCTGGCGATACGATTTCGAGCGCCAATTCCAACGAGGTCAGCAAAACGCTGCCTGCTGTGGCTCCAACCGCCAGCTTCAGCGCTGGCGTTACCTCTGGGACAACACCCTTAACGGTCGCATTCACCAATAGTTCCAGCGGCACGGCTCCCCTGACCTATTCCTGGAGTTTCGGTGATGGCTCTACCAGTACCGCTTCCAGTCCCTCAAAGGTCTATACGAGCGCGGGTACTTATACCGTGATACTCACGGTCACCGGGCCAGGCGGCAGTAATACCCTGACCAGGAGCAACTACATTACCGTGACGAATCCGGCGGTGGCGGCTCCCGTGGCCAGTTTCAGCGCGACTCCTACCTCCGGGTCCGCGCCGCTGTTGGTCACCTTGACCGACACCTCGACCGGTAGCATCGCCAGCCGCTCTTGGGATTTTGGCAACGGCGCCGCCAGCACGGCCCAGACCGCCATGGTCACTTACAACACACCAGGCACTTACACCGTCAAGTTGACGGTCACCGGATCCGGCGGCACCAACACCGCGTCCAAGACCATCGTGGTAACGGCAGCACCGCCAGTCGCCGATTTCAATGCGAATCCGGTAACGGGCATGGCTCCACTGGCGGCGACCTTCACCAACACTTCCAGCGGAACCACTACCAGCTATCAATGGGACTTTGGCGACGGATCCACCAGCACCGTAGCCTATCCCTCGCATACCTACACCAAAGCGGGCACCTATACTGTGAAACTGACCGCCACCGGTCCCGCGGGTAGCAACACCAAGACCAAGACCGGCTACATCACTGTGGCGGGGGGCGGGTTGGTAGCCGCTTATAATTTCAACGAAGCCAGCGGCGCTACCGTAGTCGATGCCTCCGGACAGGGCAATCATGGCACGATCAACGGCGCCACCCGCAGCACTACGGGCAAGTTTGGCAAGGCCCTGTCCTTCGACGGCGTCAACGACTGGGTTTCCATTCCGGATGCCGATTTGCTCGACCTGACTACCGCCATGACCCTGGAAGCGTGGGTTTATCCCAAGAATCTGGCCGACCGCCGGCCTATACTGTCCAAGCAGGGTACGACCAACGGCACGCCGACGCGCGGATTTATGTTCTCGGCGGGCGACTACAGCGGTACTGGTAAGGTTGAGGTTGAGTTGTTCAAGAACGAAACCAACAGTTCGTCCCTGCGCTCAACCACCGCGTTGAATACCAGCGGCTGGCAGCATGTAGCGTTCGTCTATCAGTATGTGGCTGACGGTACTTCCAAGATGACCATTTACATCAATGGAGTGGTCAAAGGGTCGTCTACCGCTGCCGTCGGACCGGTGCAAAAGAATGCACAGCCGCTCGCTCTGGGACGGTACTATTGGAATAGCAGCTACGCGCGCTACTTCAACGGCCTGATCGATGAGGTCCGTATCTACAACCGCGCCTTGAGCACGACCGAGATCGTGGCCGATATGAACAAGGCGGTGGCGTTCTAGTCGCCTTGGTAAGCCAAGGGGGAGACGGTGATCCGATCAGTGGCCGATTCCATGATCCAAAGTCTGGCGAATAGCATTCCAGACAGTGGTTTCAGTCACCAGCAGGTCACCGGTCTCCTCGCCACAAGGCCCGCTATCGGTCCATGGTGTCGGATATGGACAGTCCTGGGTAGCCAAAAATAATTCAGAGTCCGCAAACAGTGAGCCCTGATCGGAGCAAGTTGATGAAGAGTAAACCGGTTTCTTTGTTGTGCATCGGTGTACTGGCCGGGTTGGCTGGCACGGCCCAAGGCGGAACGATTACCGTCGGCACCGTGGCCGAATTGCAAAACGCCGTCGCAACTGCTAATAGTTCAGGCGGGAATACGACGATTGTGGTGCGGGACGGAACCTATACCCTGAGCGATACGCTGTACGTCAATACGCCCAACGTGACCATCACTAGCCAGTCGGGTGATCGGACCAAGGTCGTTATCCAGGGCGACGCGATGAGCAGCAGCGCGAAAGTGGGGAATGTGATCCGGGTCGCGGCGAGTAATTTTCAACTGAGCGATGTCACCCTGCAAAAAAGCAAGTGGCATCTGATTCAAATCGCTGGCGAAACCGATGCGGACGCTCCAGTGATCAAGAACTGCATTTTGCGAGATGCCTACGAGCAGATGCTGAAGGTGACCGTGGATACTGCGAATCCCAGCATCACCTCGGATAACGGCCGGGTGGAAAATTGCATTTTCGAGTATACCGCCGGTGTTGGACCACAATACTACATTGGCGGCATCGATGCTCACGGCGCCAAGAGCTGGGTAGTCCGAAACAATACGTTTCGGAATATTATTAGCCCGAGCGGTTCCGTGGCCGAATTCGCCGTTCATTTCTGGAGTGGTTCCGCCAACAACACGGTGGAAAAAAACCTGATCTTCAATTGTGACCGGGGCATCGGTTTTGGGTTGGACGGTCGCCCTAATACGGGTGGAACGATCCGCAACAACATGATTTATCATGCTGCTAACGCAGGGTCTTATGCAGATACCAGCATCGCCTTGACTGAGAGTCCCAATACTCAAGTATATAATAATACTATCTTCATGGAAAACAGTTTTCCTTGGGCGATTGAGTATCGATTTGGTTCGACCAGCAATGTCCTGGTTGTTAATAATCTTACAAACAAACCGATAATGGCCCGGGACGGTGCAACCGGGACGGTTGCCAATAATGTGGTCACTGCCATCCGCAATTGGTTTGTAAACCCGTCAAGCGGTGACCTGCATCTTGCTTCGCGGATAGAGGGGGTGATTGGCGCAGGTCAACAAATAAGCGGGCTTACAGACGACTATGACGGTCAGCAGCGATCTCTCACGACCGGCATTGACATCGGTGCAGATCAATACACCAGCAGTTCGTCTTCGCTACTTCCTCCAACGAACCTCCGAGTGATCAACCCATGATGGAAGCCATTTCGATATACAACCCGGTTTCTTACTGAGTGCTCAGGGCAATCCGATCTGCACAAACACGCAGGACTATGACATGAACCAACACACGCCCCGCCCGATTTACAGAATGCACATGCAACCTATTTCAGCCATTGCCTTTGCCTTGTTAGCGGTTTCCAGCCTTCCATCCATTGCTGCTACGAGCACAGCCCCACTGTTAAGCCCATCCGATTTCACCTATGTTGGTTCATTCAAGACACCAACCGGGAGAATTGGAGATGACACGTTTGAATACAGCGGTGGTTTCGTCTCAGGCAATGTCTATGACGATCCAGTCAACGGAAAGACGCTATTTTTAAAGGGATATCTTTCCGCTGGCTATGTTTCCCAGACGGCGAGCGTCAGTCAGATCAAGATTCCGGCTACGCTTCTGAACGTCGACTCGGTTGGCGTGGGAGGACTACCAACGGCAGCCGTCATTCGAGGGCTCACCAATCCCAGTGGCGGGTTGAGCGCACAGATTCTGGGTTCCACCGGGAACGGATTTGGATCGCTGATTGTTCACAATGGAAAGCTGATCGCCACGGAATCCTCAGCCTATGACGCCACATGCTCGCAATCCAAATCCGCCTGGGTGAGTTCTCTCAACTTTACGAACCCGTCTGGACCGTATTCGTTTTCTTCAGGAGTTACGCCACGCATTATCGGTGGCGGATATATGGCCCCCGTCCCTCCTGAATGGCAATCCGCTTTCGGCGGTAAGGTCATCAGTGGCAACGGCCCCTGGTCCATCATCACTTGCGGTTCTCCGGGGCCAGCACTCTTTACGATCGATGCCGACGCCCTTGCCAATCAGCCAGCAGCCAACTCTGTCGTTAATTCGAAGCCTTTGGTGTACTACGTCGAAAACAGCACACAAGCTTCTCTGGGGCACTGGAATTCCAATGATCCAAACCAGATCGTCAACGGCAAGAAGATACCTTCCGTTACGGTAACAAATCCGGAAGATGGCAAAACCTACTCGATCGCTTACGAAGACAATTCGATGCGAATCTACGGCGTGCTGTTTCCCGATGGAACACGAAGCGTCCTCTTTTTTGGCAGCAAAGGCTTAGGACCCTATTGCTACGGAACAGGCGGTAGTTCGGGCGAATGCTACGACCCCGAACGCACCGGAAAGGGCGACCATGCCTACCCCTACGCCAACTTCGTCTGGGCCTATGATGCAAACGATCTTGCGGCGGCGGCCAGCGGACAAAAGAATCCATGGGACGTTCTTCCCTACAGCGGCTGGATATTTCCAAAAAGCGGCGGTGGTGTTTCTTGGGATGCAGCCAATCGTTTAGCGTATATGGTAAATCACTGCGCCGGGCAAAATTGTACGCCTGTCATTCATGTCTTTAAGGTGAGCGGCTCCGGAGCGTCCGTGATTACTGCTCCCTCCAATCTCAGGGTGCAATAAAGCACTGCCGCTGCTGGCGGGCAATAATTTCGCGATTTTAATGGGAACTGGAGGGGAATCTTCAACCTCAGTCACATAACTGGCTAGAATTGAGGCTAATTAAGGGAGGTACCGAGTAAATCTTACTATGGATGTGCGCAGATGAAGCTTGCTGGATCTGGATCTAGATGGCGCATTCCCCGCAACGTGTCCTCGTTAACGCGACCGGGGATGTCGCTAATGCCGAGACCACCACTTCGGCATTGAACAATTTGTACAGACGCACCAGCACCTATCTTCCTACGCGATGAGCGTTATTTAAGAAGTGATCTCTTATTTGAAACGCATGCCTCCAAGATCAAAACCCGTCGGTGTGGCGTACGTTTCTCCGGCCAGCAAGATCGGCGGCGGGAACCGCGTCCTCATGGACCTCGTTGCGAGGTTGGACCGCTCGCTGTATCAGCCGCACCTCATCGTGCCCGAGATCGGCCCGCTGGTCGACTGGATGACGGGCCATGGCGTATCGCATGGAGTTGTCCCTGGTGCGGATTACACAGGATGGGCGTCAACGTTGCGGCGGGCTGCGCAACTGCTGCCCATATTTATACGACACCGTATACAGATCGTTCACGCCATGGCCGAGACCTGTTATCGTGCAGCGGCTATCGCCGGCACGGTCGTGGGCGCCGCGAGGATCGTCCACTTCGGCTATCCTCCTGACCTTCCCAAGCTTCAAGCCAGCCTCCCGGTGGGTCCAGACGCGCTCGTGGGGTGTTACAACGGGCAAGCACGAGAACTCGGTGAACTGGTAAGTCGTTTTCGCCCGACGTGCCGAGCAGTGGGGATTCCAAACGGTATTGACGTCGACCGCTTTGCAGTAGGGCCGACAGTCTCGTCTCCGCTGCGCGCGCGCGCCGGCAATGCGTCGCACGTCGTGCTCGCCGTTGGACATCTCAGCGAAGTAAAAGGCCACTCGACGTTCCTCCGCGCAGCGGCGCTCGTGGCGGCGACGCATCCGCAGTGCCGTTTCTGGCTGCTCGGGGACGAAACCACTGAGAAGGGCGCGCGTAGCCGCTTCGAGGCTCTGGTCGATGAAATCGGCATCCGCGATAGAGTTGAATTCCTTGGCTGGCGTCCTGATGTGCCGGATGTCCTGCGAGCCGCTGATGTGGTGGCTATACCGTCTCTCCACGAGGGCCTACCGCTAGCTGTGCTTGAAGCCATGGCGTGCGGACGACCGGTCGTCGCAACACCGGTCGGTGGAGTAACGGAGGCCGTGGAGGATGGGCATACAGGGCTTTTGATTCCTCCAAATGAGCCGGAAGCTCTGGCAAAAGCTATCTGTACCCTTCTCGACGACGAGTCGCTCCGGTGCAGGCTGGGGCAGCAGGCGCGTGTCGCCATCGAAAAACATTTCTCCCTGCCGCGTGTGATTGAGCGCGTTGAGCACTTATATCAGGAGTTACTGGGGGACTTTCGTAAGACTTGATCATATCCGAGTTGTACATTGATCCTTCTTCTGTATCCTCTTGGCAATGAGTTTCGCCCAATGGCATCAACTAGAACGTTGGAAACTAGCCTTGACATGATGCTCCAACGCTTTCGTGACTGGGTTCTCTCTGATTTCGCACCTGCTCGAATACTGATTGGAGGCGCGGTAGCGATCCTCGGCATCTTTCTCTTGGCAATTGGTCGCCGCCAAGCTGGCTTGGATGCAATCGCTCGCGTTCACAGAAGCGATTGCTTTCCAGCACTGAACAGTGCTTTGACGAGACTGACGGCACAGGCTCTTTCCAGTCCCTCAGGGCGGGTTTCGTTACAACTGCGGCTAGCTGTATTTGAGTACCCACATACCATCTCTGTAACCGACCAGAATCGCAAGTTCTTTTCGAATCCCAAGAAGCTCTTTCCAGCCAACATCATCGTCTTGAAGTCGCCTGGACCTCACGAGCGCGGCGTCATTTACCTCTACTATTCCTACGTTTATCCAATTTTCATGCGGCTGCTCGATGTGAAAACAATTTCCTCACGCTATCACCTCGTGCTTGAGCCTAGCTGGAGTGGCTATTTCGATCCGAACATTCTCACCACAATCCAGCTTGATACTCCGATCTTTGTTGGTTCCATTGAGCCACGTGATACCGCCTTTCTCAAGGCGGTGCATCCGAACCTCATACCGGTCAGTACCAGTGGCAACACTTGGGTCGATGCAAACGTCTTTCATCCTCTCCCAAGCGGAGAAAAAGACTTTGATCTGATCAGTATTGCAGCATGGGCGCGCTACAAACGGCATTGGGCGCTGTTCCGCGCGGTTGCTAGAATGCGTGCAATGGGCCGCGCGCCCAAGCTTGCCTTGGTTGGTTATCCGCTCGACCTCACTCAAACGGACATCTTGGCCCAAGCCCGAATCTTCGGGGTTGATGATCTCATAGCGATTTTCGAGCGACGGACACCTACAGAGGTAAATGGCCTCTTGAACCGAAGCAAGGTGCATGTGCTTTGCTCACGTCGGGAGGGGGTCAACCGCGCCATTATCGAAGCAATGGCTGCGGGCGTACCAAATGTTGTCCGTGAGGGTTTCAACTACGGCCATCACTACGCTTACATCAACGACCGCACAGGGAGATTTGCTACAGAGCAAGATCTCCCTAGAGTACTCATCAACATGATTGACAACTATCGACAGTACTCGCCGCGCGACTATGTTCTTTCCTTCATGACCCCTGAAGCGTCTACGCAGCGCCTCAACCGGGAGATTCGTGACGTTGCTTTGTCTCTAGGTGAGATATGGACCCGCGATATCGCGATCAAGGTAAGCACCTTGGATGGGTTGACATATCTCGACCCCTCTGATAGACAACGCTTTGCTGAGGACTACAGGTACCTCGGGTCTACAATCCACATATGATGGTCACTATATTGATTGATCATATGTTAGAAACTAAATATGATTCGCCCTTGAAGTATTCGGCAATTTGTTCATCTACCTTTTCTTCAATAGTTCTGAACCACTGTTGATCTGCAAACTGTTTCCATTTACCAATGGGTACAGGAGTTACCAGGTTAACAAGCTTGGCAAGATCGTAGCCCTCGACGGACAAGTCTGAAAGCATTCTCTTGATCGCTAATTCAGGGTTGTTCAGTATCTCCTCTAAAGAGATCGATAAGTTCGAATAAGAACGTCCAAAAAGGTAAGATAGCTTCCATATCTGGTAAAAAAGCTCATAAGGGTGAGATTCTTTATCCAGAGTTAAAAATGGAAAGTAGTTATGCAAGTCCTGACCCCAAGTCAGTAGATAAAACCCATCATATTGCTCAAAATCTTGTAATTGAAGTCTTGACCCACTCGTTAAATTGCCACCGAGAGTGGAGCACCATTGATCACGGGGATGCCGAAAAATATGAAGGATTTTCGTATGGGGGAAACAAGATCGGAGCCAAGGCAGGCGCAAATCCACGCGGTTGAATTGCAATACCGGTCGCCCTTTCGCACTTTCGATTAGGATTTCAATATAACGTTGCATGGCGGGTTTCCATGCCCGTGCATTCATATAAAGCTGTCTGCGCGTCCAGTCTTCACTGTAATAGTTGCCCAATGCAGCCAGCCCATCGTACTCAGCCCAATATTCTCCAACCTTTAGATGAGTGGGATCGACGTGCAAACCGCGATTTGCCTGATCAAACCAGCGCCGTTCATTGAAAGGTTCATAATATGAAGTGATATTTGGAATATTTCTGAATAGATTCCATATGAGCGTACTGCCGCTTCGAAACCGTCCAGTAACAAAAATGATGTCTGATCTTAAAAACGTTCTATCGGATTTGCCTCGGTAGCCGATCTCAGGATAAGGAGGATCAATTGCCTGAACTTCTGATAATTCGCGAGGTTTTGGATATCCGACCTGCTCTCGCACCAGATTTACAAGTATTGCTCGACAGTCATCTATCCCTGCCAAGTGCCGCAGAAAATTGAAAAACCTTGAGCGGAAAAAGTTCCTGACTTTCCAAAGATATTTATGCTGCTTTAACATTGCATTCACGTTATTTTAATCTAGTTGAAATATCAAGTTTTGATAGACTAGATCATTTAATTTTATACAACAGAAAGTTATCGTCGATGCAAACGATTTCCTGGTGAGGTAGCGCCCCGCGTTTGATGCAATCATGAAATAGCGATACCCACTCCGTTGAGTGCTGCTATGGTGCGTTGAACAACGTGAGCCCACTCATGCTCCGCCGCCCAGCCCTTTGCTGCAATCCTGAATCGGTCCCGGAGTTTTTCGTCAGTTGCCAACCTAAGGATCGCCGCTGTGACTTCGCCGAGAGATGTTCCGTCGACCACGATCCCGGTACGCCCGTCGAGGACGGCTTCAGCCTGTCCCCCCGAGTTCCCGGCGATAGAAGGAAGACCCGCCGCCGCGGCTTCGATGAATACGATCCCAAACCCCTCGATCATCGCCCCATGCTGTATTGAAACCATCACATGGGCATCAGCACCCCGGAAGAACTCACGCTTTTCAGCGTCCGATATCTGGCCGGGGAAAACCACGCTCCCCTGCACACCGAGTTCGCGCACCAGCAACTCAAGGGCGCTTCGTGTCTCCCCGTTTCCCGCACAGAGGTATCGGATGTCATGGCCCTTGTCCCGTAGCGAAGCAACCGCTCGGATCACCATCGACTGGTTTTTTCGAGGTTCCATGCGGGCAACGGAAAGCAGGACGAAAGCGTCCCTTGGCCAACTATAACGGGACCGAATGCGCTCACGCGCAACAGTTTGGTCGCCGACAAAGAAAGACTCATCAACCCCCGGATGCACACGAATGATGCGAGCGGTGGGGTACACGCGGCGCACCAAATCCTCCGTATTACTGCTGTTGGCGACGATGGCGTCCGACCCTTTGTACACCCACCTTGCCATGGCGGATAGCTGTCGACTTGTTGCGGCGACCAGGATCTCCTCACCGTGAGCGTATGTCACCAGCCTTGCGCCACGCAGAAACAGGCGCTTCGCGAGCAGCGCGATGAATCCCTCCGGAAAAGCCCTCAATGCGTGCAGACGCGGCTTGCCTCCATCAGACCGCGCAAGCTCGGCAACGCGCCGTGCCTGTAAGAGTGTCTCGACGAGGTAAGAAAGTTTGAGGAGATTGATCTCCTGACCATCCAATGCATCACGATGGACTCTCAACGACCCTGATAGCAATGCATCGAACGCACGCACCCGTTCGGCTGCCTCGGCATCCGCAGGGGGTCGCCTCGTGAAGACCGCCACCTGCTTGGGCCAACGACGGTAGACCTCACAGAGCCAGAGGTGCGCACCTCCGACGCTGGGCAGAAAATCCAGGCTTACAACGACGTCCATACCCTTAAACGACACGTCCGTAATGGATATAAGTTGAACACTTGAGCCTCGCGTATGGGATCACCGTAAAATCGCGCGCGCAGTACACGAAGGGCATATCACCCTGAAAGTTTTCGATTAGTTCCACATTCCGGAGACCTGCCTCGGCGATGAGGTGCCTCATGATGGTGGGCACCGACTCGCCACAGCCCCATGGATACCCAACCAGTGCCGGGATAAATCGATTCTGATCCACACTTTGGTAGATCAGAACGATACGCACGGGGTTCATACCGACCTTCTCCAATCTTCGTAG
>Ga0209573_1000807_pt1 | contig 56888 bp, 51 predicted proteins | sample TNRBio252014_DNA_FD_185870 | JGI IMG/M metagenome (GOLD analysis project Ga0209573, IMG submission 185870) | Wastewater treatment Type I Accumulibacter community from EBPR Bioreactor in Madison, WI, USA - TNR Reactor_6/25/2014_ DNA (SPAdes)... | ecosystem: Engineered > Bioreactor > EBPR >...
GAATGCCGGTGAATGCGTCCGGCGGCTTCTCTTCGTCATATTAACTCCTGATTCGCGACGAGAACCCTCGCCGCCGTCAGGCAGGAAATCCACCTAAGAAACTGTCCGAATTTGCCGAGCCAGCTCTATTGGCATGATTTTTCAGGAGTTCAATCTCGTCAATCGCATGTCGGTAATGGACAACGTTCTCTCAGGGCGTTTGGGTTCGACCGGATCTTTTCGGAGTATGTTCAAGCTTTTTCCGAAGGAAGATATCGCTCGCGCCTTGCACGTGCTGGAGCGCGTGGGCCTTTCCGATCACGTGAACAAGCGCGCCGACGCACTCAGCGGCGGTCAGCGCCAGCGCGTCGGGATTGCGCGCGCAATCATGCAGAACCCGCGGCTGCTGCTGCTCGATGAGCCAACTTCTGCGCTGGATCCAAAAATATCGCGGGATGTGATGAGCCTGATCCAGGAACTGGCTGCGGAATACAACACACCGGTCCTCTGCAATATCCACGACGTCCAGCTTGCGACGGAGTTCTGCAACCGGATCATCGGCCTCCAGGACGGAGTGAAAAAGTTCGACGGACTGACAAAGGACATGACGCGAGACAATCTCGACATGATCTATGAAAAGGAAGTCCTGTGACCGACGCCCCCGCCTTTCAGTCCGGTATCGACAGCGTCCTGCAAATCAGACGTAAACGGCGCTTATCAAACTGGATATGGGGAGCGGCTGCTTTCCTTCTTATCGCCTGGTGCTTCTACGGCACCATATGGCTGGACACCGAATGGTCCCGCATGGGTGGGCTCATGGGAGTTGCGAGCGCGATTCAGCGCTTTCTCTGGGTGGACTGGTCGCTGGCGCCCAATTTGATCATACCGACGATCGAGACGGTGATGATGGCGACGCTGGGCACCCTGTTTGGTTGCGTTCTGGCGCTGCCGGTCGCCTGGTTCGGCGCATATAATGTCACACCGAGCCGTACTATCGCTTACCCGATAGGTAGAATGTTGATGGTCACAAGCCGCTCGATCCATGAAATCATATGGGCTCTGCTATTTGTCGCCGCAGTCGGCCTGGGCGCCCTGGCGGGCATTCTGGCTATCGCCATGCGATCGATCGGTTTCATATCGAAGATTACAGCGGAAGCGATCGAGAATATCGACGCAAAGCCGGTCGAGGCCATTCGGGCGGTCGGCGGCAATCAGTTTCAGGTGATGTGGTACGGCATCATTCCGCAGATCCTGCCGGTGGTCATAGGAACTGTCATTTTCGAATGGGACATCAATATTCGCCGCTCTGCAGTCATGGGACTCGTCGGCGCCGGTGGACTGGGGCTCGTCTTCTTCAGGCAGATGGCGCAATTTAATTTCGGCGGGGTAACCATGGTTATATTTGCCGTATTGCTGCTGATCATGCTGGCGGAGATCGTTTCTCATTACGCCCGCAAAGCGATTATTTGAGTTGCCGAAAGTCATGCTTCAAACAATATACACCGAGAAATTGGCGGTAACCCCATCGGTTACATGGAGCCGCTATCGCTATCCCGATACGATCATCCGATACACAGTTTTATTGGGTGTTTTGGTATTTGTCTCCTACTCGATGTACTTCCTGAATATCGATCTGGAGCGTCTTCTCGGTGCCTTCCCGCGTTTTGCGCAATTGCTGGCGACCCGCTACTTTCCGCCTGACTTGGCCTTTCTTGGCGACCAAGGATATCTGGAAGCTATGCTGCGCACTATCCAGATGTCGATACTGGGCGGGTTTCTCGGAATTGTCATAGCAATCCCGCTGGCATGGTTCGCGGCGACCAATGTTACGATCAGCCGGCACATCGCATACCCACTGGCCAAACTCGGGATCATGGGTTCGCGCGCGATTCATGAAACGATCTGGACGGTTCTCTTCGTAACGGTCCTGGGTTTTGGCATGTTTGCCGGGGTCATGGCGCTGACCATGTTCTGCATCGGTTTTGCCGCCAAGCTGTTTGCAGACGAGATTGAAGCAATAGACATGGGTCCGGTGGATGCATTGCGCGCCGTCGGAGCAGGTCCGCTGCAAGTATTTCACTACGGTGTGCTTCCTCAGGTGCGCGTAGCGTTCGTGGGGATCGGTATCTACACGTGGGACGTCGCCTTTCGTGCGGCCACGGTAGTAGGGTTTTTCGGCGGCGGCGGTATGGGCTGGTATCTCAAACGCAGCGTCCAGGATCTCGACACCCCCCGGGTTGCGGCGATCCTCATCAGCATCGTTATACTGGTGTCGCTTGCAGAGGTAGGTTCTGTGTGGGTACGCAACAGGATTCGCGGCTGGTCATAACAGCCGTCGCAGTTAGGCCAGCAAAGGTCTATTGGTAGGGTATCCGCGCTAACAAAGGGGTGTTTTTGACGCCCCTTTTTTTGGTCGTCGCTGATCCGGCATTTGTGTGATCGACGAACCGAACACGCACAATCCAGCGCTCAAATTTGAGGCCAGCCACTCAGTTCTACAACTGGCAGCAGGCCAGCGTCATAGCAAAAGCTGCATAGGGCGCTCCATTCCAGCACCGCCGATCTGCGAAAATAGGGAAGCATTTGCACTTCCGTGAGCCAAACCAGTCTTGAATCTTGAGATCTTGACGCATCCGGGCCGACGGATCGATCTGCGACAAAGTCCTCGGTGTTGACCCCGCTCATCGCTGGCGGAACAGCCAATGATGCCGAGCACGGTCTGCAGTCAAAAGTACTAGAAAACCGCTTTACTAAACCGCTTTATTGAACTAGGAGTGATGGCCTGTCGCAGGCGACCGTTTCGCGTTACCTCAATGGGTCGATCGTCTTGCCGGAGGCGACTGTCGCCCGCATAGAGAGCGCAATTCTGGAATGCAACTACACACCGAATGCCTATGCCCGGAGACTAAGTCTTGGTCGCAGTGATGTGATCGGTCTGATCCTGCCGGACATCTCGAATGCGTTTTTCGGGTTGCTGGCTGCCTCCGTTGAGGCTGAGGCCGCAGCTTTCGGTTTGAGCTTGTTCTTGTCTCCCACGTCAAATTCCCGGGTTCGTGAAATCGAGTGTCTTCAAAAGCTTCGGGAATCGCTCGTCGACGGGGTGATCTTCGCAACCAATACGCCAGATGACGGATCGCTGGCTCGTGTGATTGCAGACGTCGGACCGAACATCGTCCTGGTGGATGAAGATGTGCCGGGCGTGAAATGTCCGAAAATATTCTCCGACAATCGTCAGGGCGGTCGTCTCGCCGCACAACACTTCGTCGAACGTGGGCATCGCTATCTGGCCTATGTCGCCGGGCCCGCAGAACTCCTGAGCACGGTTGAGCGCGGGAGCGGCTTCAAGGAAATCATCGCGGCGGCGGGGCTTCCGGAACCTGTTGTAATGGCTGGAAACTATTCGGTGATGCACGGCGAGAAATCCCTGTCGGGCATTGTCAGCCGGTATCCGCAGGTCACCGGCGTCTTTGCCGGCAGCGACGAGATAATGATCGGTATGCTGCGGGAACTGCGGCGCGTTCCGCAAGAGACCGCTGCGCGGCTCTCCATCATAACCTTCGACGATGTTGGGCCGCTTGATCTGATCTCGTCGGGAATAACTGCTGTTCGGCAGGATGTGAAAGAGATCGGCAGGCGTGCTGTGCGCGCGCTGGTATCGCAGATGCGCCCGACCGAGGTTGATTGCCCGAAACTGGACGCGGTGCCGGTCGAACTGGTTTCTCGAAATTCAGTGAACAAAATTGTGTAGATTGACGAGGTAATAATGAAAGCGTTGTTGGTTGGAGAGACGTGGATAAGTTCAGCAAATCACTACAAGGGATTTGACTATTTTAATAGTTCTACGTTTCACAAGGGATATCTTGATTTTCAAAAGTCGTTTGATGACGAAGATGTTTCGTTTGAATTCATAGGCGGGCACGAGGCTGCCGAAAAATTCCCCTCGACCATCGAAGAATTGCAAAAATTCGACGTAATCATACTGTCGGACATCGGCGCAAACACCCTTCTGCTGCCCCCGGAAGTCTGGCTCTACAGTAAGCCGGTTCCAAACAGGCTCAAGCTGATCGAGCGATGGACGCGGGAAGGCGGCGGCCTGTTCATGGCGGGCGGCTATCTCAGCTTCCAGGGTATTGATGGGCGCGCGCGCTGGCGCAATACCGCTGTCGAGCGTTGTCTTCCAGTCACGTGTCTTCCCTATGATGACCGCCTGGAGGTGCCGGAAGGTTTTACGCCGACCGCCGTTGCAGAGGGGCGGGACCACGCCATCCTCAAGAACCTGCCGCAGAACTGGCCGCTATTGCTGGGCGCAAACGAGGTGGTTCTGCGTGATGGCGCCGACTGTCTCCTGCGCCTGCCAGAAGACGAAGGAGGCCATCCGCTGCTGGCCGCATGGTCCTACGGAAAAGGCCGAAGCGCCGTGTGGACAAGCGATATCGGGCCGCACTGGCTCCCGAACACTTTTATCCAGTGGGAAGGCTACGCCCCTCTTTGGCGCAACATCCTGTCCTGGTTGGGCGAAGCAAAGACCAAATAGACATCATCCAGCCTGGTGACAATACGCCATGAAATCAGCATTCAATTCGCTTTTTTCCGTCATGAACTCGGCATCCGACGACAAGGTTGTGGGGTTGTCGGCCGCAAAATATCCCGACTTTCCGGTCGAGGAATATTATGGCCGCTTCAACCGCATCAGGGCGTTGATGGATGTCGAGGGAATAGACGCCCTGGTCCTGACGCAAGCGCCCAATTTGCGGTACTTCAGCGGCTACCGTAGCCTCCTGTGGCTTTCCAAATTCCGTCTGTACGGTCTGCTTATCCCGCGTGATCCGGCGAAGCCGCCGCGGCTGATCCTTCCAACCCAGGAGCTTGGAAACGGACAGTTCTGCACTGTCGTAGACAACCTGGTCGAGTTTCCCGACCAGGGCGACCCTGTGGGCGGATTGTTGCAGGCGGTAAAGGAAGCTGACCTGCCAACCGGCGCCAGGATCGGAATGGAGTTGGGTTTCGGTCAGCGGCTCGCGATGACCTATCTGGATTTCAAGCGGTTCGAGACGTCCATTGCCCCGGCAAAAATCGTCGATTGTGCGGAGATTGTACAAAGCGTCCGGATGATCAAATCCGAAGCTGAAATCGGATGTATTCGCAGATCGAACGAAATCAGCCAGATCGCTACGGAAGCAGGCTTCAGCGCCATCAAGCCGGGTATGACAGAAGCGCAATTGATGGCGATCATACACGCTTCAATGTACGAAAATGGCGCAGACCCGGCGACGGATCCTTCGGTCTTTTCCGTATTCTCAGGGCCGGACCGCTATTTCATCGGCAATGCGATCGCCGCGGATCGCAAGTTCGAACCCGGCGACCTGATCGACATTGACGGCGGCGCAGTCTTCAAAGGTTATGCGACAGACTACATTCGCCAGGCCTGTGTCGGCAAGCCGACTGGCAAACAGTTGAAATATTTCAATATTGCGCGCGAGGCCGGGCAGGCCTGCATTGCGGCGCTGAAGCCAGGCGTGGTCGCCTCGGAAATCTATGATGTGGCGATGGACGTGTTTCGCCGCCACGGAGTCGAGCAGTTCAGCCTTATCAATATCGCCGGCCACGGAAACGGTTTGGACTTCCACGAACTCCCCTGGCTGGGAGAGGCGGGGGCCGTCTATTCCGCCGACACAGTCATCCAGGAAGGAATGGTCTTTTGTATCGAACCCGTCTTTGCGCGCGTCGATGATCCAGACCACCGGGATGGGACCTGGATCGTCGAAGACACCGTGGTGGTGCGGTCATCAGGCGCAGAACGGCTGACAGACAGACTGTCGACCGAGCTGTGGTGTGCGTGAAAATCTAACCAAAGGGAGTAAAATATGTCTGATAAAATCAACAAGGGGGCCATTAACAGGAGGCAATTCTCGCAACGCATGTTGCTGACGCTTGGCGCAGCCGGCGCTTCTGCGTCCGGACTTCTTCCGAATTCGGTCGGTCTTGCTCATGCCAGCAGCAGCGACGTTTCGCTCTTGATCAATCAGCCCTATTCCGAACCAGAGACGCTAGCGCTTTGTCAGAAATCCACTGGCGTCAACGCCAAGGCGCAGTACATATCCAGCATGACCGAAATGTTCGCGAAGCTTCGCGCGGGAAATACCGGTATCCACCTCTCCCAGTCGTCCAGCAACTTCACGACATTCCCCCATGCAGGCGGGCTTATGAAAAAGCTGGATACGTCCCGTATTCCAAACTTTGCCAAGCTCATGCCCGAGTTCCGGGGCCAGGAGGGCGGCACCGACTTCGGTGGCGAGCCGTTCGTGCTGCCGGTTGTCTTTGGCGTGGACAGCATTGCGTATCGTCCCAGTCTGACCAAACGGCCGCTCACCAAGATCGCCGATTTGTGGGACCCCGCGTTCAAGGGCAAGATTGGCATGCCAGCAGGCAGCCTGGAGTCCCTGATTGTGGCGGGTGTGCACACGGGCGCAAAAGATCCCAACAACATGACTGACGATGAGCTTGAAAAGGCCAAAGCCGCTCTGATCGAGCAGAAACCGCTGGTCAGGTCCTACTGGACGGATGAAGGCGAGTTCAGGGCGAATCTGGCCAGTGGCGAATATGCTATCTGCTTCTGCTGGGTCACTGCCCTGCAACTGGCCAAGGATGGCATCGACGTCGAATGGGTCGATAGTCCCGAGGAAGGCGCGCTCGGCTGGTGGGACGGGCTCTTCATCACAGAAAAGCAAGCCAACACCGAAGAGAACGCAGAGGCGATCTACAAGGTACTTGACTGGTATCTGTCGGCTGAGTTCGGCACCATCGTCGCCGAGAAGTTCGGCTACCGTTCAACCGCTACCATCACCACCGAAGCGCTGCAGGCGAAGAACTCGCCATTGGTCAAGCAGTTAAGTCTGGACGATCCAAAGAAGATCCTTGGGCCGGCGCACTTCCTGTTCTCCATTGGCCGCCCTGCCGAATACCAGAAGGCATGGGACGCGGTGCTGGCCGCATGAGCCAGACGAGCGCAAACATGCCTGCATCGGGGGGGCGCGCCACAGCGCCCCTCCTGTTTCGCGGAAAGCAATTGCCGCCACTATTGATCTGGCCATACATTGCGCTGCTTGTATTTGTGCTCTTTCCTTCGATTATTTCGATATTACTATTTTCGTTCTGGCGTTCTGATTTCGTATCGATCGACCATACGTTTACAATCGTAAACTATGTCGATGCGCTGTCCGATCCGGTATATTTGACGATCCTGTTTCGCACGATGATATTTGCCCTGGCGTGCACCGCTACGGCGCTCACTCTCGCCTTCTTTTTCGTTGTCGCGGTTTTCCGGACGACGAACTCAGACAAGCTGCGAAATATCATATTTCTGTCCCTGGCGGTCCCCTTCCTGCTTGGCGGTCTTGTGCGCGCGCTCGGATGGGTAGGCATGCTCGGAAATGGCGGGCTGATTAACATTGTCCTGCTGGAGACCGGGATCATCTCCGAGCCAATTCAGTGGCTGTTATACAGTTGGTTCAGCGTGTGGATCGCCGTTGTCTACAACACATTCCAGATGGCGATGTTTCCGATCCTCCTGTCCTATACAGCGATCGACGAGCGGCTGCAGGACGCCAGCCGTGATCTTGGCGCCAATGGTCTGGGAACGTTTTTGCGGGTCACCGTGCCGTTGACGATGCCGGGAATATATGTCGGCGGTGTGCTGGTCTTCGTTGTTTCGGTCGCCTCCATTGTCGAACCCCGCATCCTTGGTGGAAGCGATGCACGATCGGTTGCAGGCTCGCTGATTTCGGACGCGATGCTGCAAGCCTTCAACTATCCCGGAGGCAGCGCGAAAGCGATCCTGCTGATCGTTCTGATTGTCGCCGCGATAGCGCTCTGGAGCCTGTTTGCGGAACGCAAATACCGGGTGTTCTCACGATGAGACTGCGTGCGAACTATTTCTCGGCCCTTTTTGTTGCGTTCATGGTGATCGTAACCTACGCGCCGATCATTCTGGTGGCTGCCCTCAGCTTCAACGATTTCCCCTATTTTGTCGTCAATATTCGTGGCTTCACGACGAAATGGTATTTCGACATCGCCGCCAGAACCGATCTTCTGGACGCAATCAAGATCTCTGTCACGCTTGGTCTTTGCACTGCCGCCTTGGCGACGACGTTTGGCGCCGCCATGGCGTACGCCCTGGTAAGACGTGATTTCGTATTCAAGAAATACATCACATTCTCCGCTGCAATACCCCTTTTGATGCCGCTGCTGTTGCTTGGCATCGGCATCCAGTTGTTTATGTCGCTGCTTGGGGTAGGTCCGGGTTGGTGGCCGCTGCTCGCGGGGCACGTCCTCTACACAACGCCGTTCACCCTGCTTTTCATGCTGACGCGGATTCTGGGTCTCGACCCCAGTCTGGAAGCGGCCGCGCGTGACCTGGGGGCGAACACCGTCCAGACATTCGCATGGGTGATCCTGCCAAACATAGTGTGGTCGCTGTTTGGCTCGTTCATGCTGGCTTTCCTGCTGTCGTTCAATGAGCTGACGCTGGCATTGTTCCTGGCGGGACCGCGCCAGACGTTGCCATTGGTGATCTACGCCATGATGAAGGTTGGAATACCTCCCGCCCTTCTTGCATTCACGACGCTTATGATCGTGTCGACCATGTTGGTGGCAATCGGCATCACAGCAACACTGGCAAAGATAAAACGGTGAAAAATCGATGAGCGTGACTGACGACAGCGATCTGCGCCTTGCGGTCGACAACCAGCTGAAATCGCATGGTGAGACCATCCGGCTGGAAGGCGTCGAGAAGAAATATGGCCCCTTTACAGCCCTCAAGAAGACGGATCTGGAAATCAGGGAGGGCGAGTTCTTCTCGATCCTCGGCCCCAGCGGTTCAGGCAAAAGCACGCTTTTGAAACTGATCGGCGGCTTTGAAACGCCGACATCCGGTTCAATCCAAATTGGTTCAACGGACGTGACGGGCATGACCGCCAACAAGCGCCCTGTCGCCACCGTGTTCCAAAGTTACGCGCTCTTTCCGCATCTAACTGTTGAGGAGAATGTCGGGTTCGGTCTTCGCGCGCAAAAGGTCCCGCTTGCAGAACGCACGGAACTGGTGCGGCAGTTTCTCGCAATGGTCAATCTGACTCACAAGGCCGAGACGCTTCCAAAGCGTCTGAGCGGAGGCGAGCAGCAACGTGTCGCTCTGGCGCGTGCGCTCGCCGTAAAACCCCGCATCCTGTTGCTGGATGAGCCGCTTGGGGCGCTTGACCTCAAATTGCGCGAGGCGATGCAGGAGCAACTCCGGCTGCTCCACAAAGCGATCGGCTCGACCTTCGTGATGGTGACACACGATCAGGACGAGGCCATGAGCGTTGCAGACCGCGTGGCGGTCATGCGCAGCGGCGAAATTTGCGAGATTGCCGCTCCAGCGACCTTGTATCAGTCGCCAAGAAGCGAGTTTGCGGGCCGTTTCGTTGGCGCCGCCAATATCCTGGAATGCGACATTGTTGCAGGATCCGGCGGACAGAAGAGTCTCGTTCGCTCTGGCATCAAATTGCACACGCTGTCAGGTCCTGATGCGGCTGACAGGACTGGCAGGGTTCAGATATTGATCCGGCCCGAGAACATATCATTGTCGCAACCATCTGGCGGCCTTGTGAATGGAGTGGTCCGTGACAACCTGTTTATCAATGGCACCAATATCGTGATCATCGACACGCCAATCGGCGTGCTCAGAAGCAGATCCTTCGGCGAAGGCGTATCCAGCCAGGTCGCATCGGGAAGTTCAGTTTCGGTTGGTTGGGAGCCGGACAATGTAGTTGTCCTGGAGCGAACCTGAGGTCCGGTCGTCACCGCGCGATGCGTCCGAAGCTTGCTGCCTTTGCTGCATTCGATGACCTGTTGCGAAGCCAGCGGCGGCGCGCCGGAACTTTCGACCCATACTGGCCGTTATTCCCTCAAGTTTGAGCTCCATTCTCGAATTTGTTAGGGACAGAATGCGGTTTGTTGCGGTGCTAAACCGGGAAGGCGGAACGCTCCGCTCCACCGATCTTGATAAATTCTCCAGCCGGATGAGAGAGATCCTAAGCGATGCTGGCCACACAGTGGTCGTGCATGTCGTCGACGGTGATCAGATCACTGAGGCTCTGGATGAAGCTGCTGCTGCGCAAGGCGTAGATGCGATCATCGCAGGCGGTGGCGACGGCACGATTTCAGCAGCGGCGGGGCGACTGATGGGCAAAGAAAGGGCGCTGGCCGTGCTGCCCGCAGGAACCATGAATCTGTTTGCACGGGGATTGGCTATACCGCTGGAGCTTGAACAGGCCCTGCAGGCGTTCACCGACGCGGAAATCAAGGCGGTCGATATGGCGACTGCCAACGGCCGTCCCTTCATCCATCAGTTCTCGATCGGCATGCACGCCAAAATGGTGCGGCTGCGTGACAAGATGAGGTTTGCGTCGCGGCTGGGCAAGATCAACGCTTCGGTGCGCGCAGCCTATGCGACGATCAGAAATCCGCCCGGCGTTAACGTCGTCCTGAGAATCGGGGAAGCTGAGGAGAAAGGCAAGGTCAGCGGCATAGGCGTCACCAACAATCTGTTCGGAGAGGGCCACTTGCCCTATGCCGACCATCCCGATGGAGGTGTCCTGGGGATCTATGTAACCAGGTCGCGCAAGCCGGGAGACATGTTGAGCTTCGCTGTCAACGCCGCTCGCGGGCGCTGGAACGCAAACCCGCATGTCGATGTCTATCAGTCTCAAACAATGGAAATCCAGCTCGCAGCCCGTTTTACGCGGCTGAAATGCGTCATCGATGGCGAACTGACACGCTTGGAGCCCGAGACGCGCATCGAGATCAGACCGAAGGCGCTGAACGTATTGGCGCCCCGGATTGGAGTTGCTTAATCGTTGTCCTCGACGGAACCCGTATCTCCGTCTCCGGTATTCTCCCGATAGATGCGATAGCCGACATAACCGAGTATCGGAGCAACCAGCAGGCCAAGCCCGGCGCCACGGGCTGCGATCGCGGGCAGCAGCGCCAACCCGGTTGCTGCGGCGACGGTCGCAAGCTCATTCTGGCGCGCCAACGCTTCTCTTTGGCGGCGCGAGCGGCCCGAAACCTTGTATGCCGCAAGCGCGATCAACGCCAAAAGGATGAATGCTGCGCCGAAACCAAGCGCGGCTTCGATCAATCCGAAGTGCGCCGCAGCCAGCAAGTACCCCGCCAGCAGAAGGAAAAGGAGCCCGATCAGCGCGAGCGCCCCTGCGATTGTGAAGGCAATCGCAGCGGTTTTGGCGCGGCGCAACGCCACCGCTGTCTCGCCGGATGCAAGTCCGATCAGCAGAGAGATAATTGTTCCGGAGCTATTCTTGGCCACGATGAGCCTAGCGGCGCGAGATCAGCGCAAACAGAAAACCAACGCCGGCCGCCATGGCGAGGGCCGTGACCGGCTTTTCGCGCACGGCCTGGGTCAACTGGGCTTCAAGGTTTTCTGCGCCGGTCCGCATATCCGCATAAGCCGACTCGCCCTGCGATTTGATCTGTTCGGCGCCGACGGAAGCCGCCTTGCGAGCCGTTTCAAACGAATGCCGGCCAGTCTTGGTCAATTGCTCGGCCAGGCGCTGCACCTCTTTTTGCAGTATTTTGATGTCGTCTTCGAGCGACCGCTTGTGGGCCTCGGCCTTGATGTCATCGACGATTTCTTCGGCTGCTTGTTTGGGTGATTTCCGGGCCGTCGCCATGTCGCATACTCCTGAGGAACTAGGTTCAACGCACGATTTCCGTTTCGGGTTCCGGCGTGGATGCGCTCAAACATTCATCGCGGCGCAGCCTATGTCAAATTGTCGTGGTCCAGCCGTCAGGGCTGGCTGGAACCCAGAACCTGTGTGTTGATCGCGTCCGGCCCGAAATCCGCCTCGCCAACGATGCCGAGTATCTTTGTCAGCCGGTCACGGGCGCGGCTGACGCGGCTTTTCATGGTGCCGACCGCGCAATCGCAGATATCGGCCGCCTCCTCATAGGAAAAGCCGGAAGCGCCGATCAGGATGATTGCCTCGCGCTGATCGGGGGGCAGCATTTCGAGCGCCGCCTGAAAATCCTTCAGGTCAAGCGAACCTTCCTGGTCAGGATGCATTGCAAGACGAGCCGTCATCACGCCGTCGCTGTCCTGCACCTCGCGACCGCGCTTGCGCATTTGGGAATAAAAGACGTTGCGCAGGATTGTGAACAGCCAGGCCTTAAGGTTTGTGCCCGGCTGAAAGCTGGATTGCTTGTCCCAGGCTTTCATCAGCGTTTCCTGAACCAGATCGTCTGCCTTGTCGGCATTCTGCGCCAGCGACATTGCAAAAGCGCGCAGCGCAGGAATTGCGCCGAGCAAGTCGGTCTTGAAAGTGGCGGATTGCGCCATCTATCGGCCTCGGCTCAGCTTGTTTTTTTATTGGGAGATTCGGCTGCTTCCAGCCGGGACAACAGATCAGAAAACCGGTCGGGGACTTCATCGGTCACCAGTCCGCCGTAATATTCCTTCAGTTTGCGTGCAATTGCGGTGTTTGCGCCAAGAGGATCGCGCCGCGCTCTGTCAGTCTTGTGGCGCTTAAGCGCTTCGTCCTTTGCCATGTTAGTCCAAGCCTTCGGGACCTTTCACAATCCCGCCCGCCGCGATTATGATTTTAGCGCCAAAACGCCCGCAACCTGCAAAAGTTCCATTGCAGATCGCATAATTTTCATGACGCCCGGAACGATTAGCAGTTATGGGCATTTATTGGAAATCCTGCACCTAAAAGTGAGCAGTACATGACAATTTCTACCGCCGTCGCTCCCAACCTTCCCTATCTACGCCGATTTGCGCGCGCCGTTTCCGGTTCGCAGTTGAGCGGCGATGCGATGGTTGCCGCGGCATTGGAGGCGCTGGTTCAGGACGTTTCGATTTTTCCGGATTGTTCCAGCGACAAGATTTCACTCTACCGGCTGTTCACTGCGATGTTTCGCCAGGTTGGTTCTCGAATTCCGGCAGACTCGGCCCCCGACTGGGAAAAGAGCGCCCAAATCAACCTTGGGGCGCTCGCGCCGCTTGAACGGCAGGCGTTTTTGCTCGTCGCTGTTGAAGGTTTCTCCGACGCGGAAGCCGCTGAAGTGCTCAACCTCCCTGACGCTGAATTCGCCAGACTGTTGGCGAGCGCAAGCGCGGAAGTATCTAAACAGGTCGCAACCGACGTGCTGATCATCGAAGATGAGCCGCTCATTGCTGTCGAAATCGAGGATATTGTCGAAAGTCTGGGCCACCGGATCGTTGGCGTCGCCCGCACAAGGGCCGAGGCCGTCAAGATGTTTCACGAGCACGGACCGCGCATGGTGCTTGCCGACATCCAGCTGGCTGATGGCAGTTCGGGCCTTGAGGCCGTGAAAGAAATGCTCAACTCCCGTTCGGCGGCGGTTATCTTCATCACCGCTTTCCCCGAGCGGCTGTTGACCGGCCTGCGCCCTGAACCAGCGTTTCTGGTCACCAAACCCTTCATGCCCGATATGGTGAAGGCGTTGATCAGCCAGGCGCTGTTCTTCGACAACCAGGCTGCCGCCGCGGCGTAGCCCTCCCTCTGCGCCGCCTCGACGACAGAAGCCCACTTCTCCTGTTCGATTTGCTGTGCCATGAACATGATGGCTGGAGACTGGCATGCAAAAAGACATCGAACATATTTTTGGAAACACGCAAGGGATTGGCTATGAATTCCCGGTGTTTCGCTTTGCGGGCAGTGACGCAGGCGCGCCCTCGGCCTATATCCAGGCTGCATTGCATGGCGATGAATTGCCGGGCGCCGCCGCTATTGATGCGCTAATGCCGCATTTGCGGCAAGCCGAGGCCGACGGCCGCATTCGCGGCCGCCTCACAATTGTACCCTGGTGCAATCCGATTGGACGGTCGCAATATCTCTTTGGCGATGTTCAGGGCCGTTTCGATCTCGGCGGACGCGAGAATTTCAATCGCAACTTTCCGTTGCTGGAACGCCCAGACGTCACGATCCTCAATTCAAACGACCCTGCCTTGGCTGCCGATATGCGTTTGAAACAGAGACTGCTTCAGCTTTCGGTTGGACATGACATCGTGCTCGACCTGCATTGTGACGATGAAGGCGTTCCCTACCTCTATGTGCCAAAGGTTCTGTGGCCGGCGATGGCCGATATTGCGTCGGCGATGCGCATGGAGGCTGTTATCCTTTGGGACGGAAGTTCCGGCGCATCCTTCGACGAGGCCTCGATCCATCCTTATCTTCGCGACGACGCCGCCACTCTCGCGAGGCGGGCTGTCACAACGGTGGAATATCGCGGTGTTGCCGATGTTTCGCCTGATATCGCAGCCTCTGATGCTGAAGGGCTCTATCGTGTGCTGGTCGCGCGTGGCGTGGTCGAGGACGGCGCATTAAGACCGCCAGAACAGTTCACAGGGTTGGCTGCGCCGGTCGAACATGTGGAAGTGGTGCGCTCGCCGGTTGCCGGAATGGTGCTTTTCCATGTCTTGTACGGTGATCACGTTGCGGAGGGGCAAAGGCTTGCCACCATAGTCCACGCGCCGGCCGAAGAGCGCGGTTCGATTGATGTTCTTGCGCCGCAGGCGGGTTTCATCCTGACCCGCACAACGCGCCGCGCGATACACACTGGCGGAGATCTCGTTAAACTCGTTGGCGCAAGACCAAGCGCCACGGCGCGTCCTGGCGCGCTGGAAGACTGAAGCGGCTGTCGCCATATTTTTAGACTCTGGCTGAAGAGCATCGATTTGGTTGCGCGCCAGCGCAATCGCGGCTATGGAATGCGCCATGATGATCAAGTTGATCGCAACTGCGTGGTGGTGGGCCAGCTAGACAGCGGCCGACGACGACGCATGCGCGTGTGAAAAAGGTGGCCGCAACGGAAAATCCGGGCGGCCTTTTGTTTTTCGCGTCAGCCACGGGTCCGTTGCCCGAAACGGTTGGAGACGGAAATGAGCCTGGAAGTTCTGCATAATGGCGCTGAGCGATACGCCACCGAAGGCGGGGTGACGATCACCCGCGAACGTCATGCAGTGGCCTATGATGGCGCTGTGGAGAGCTATGTCGACGGCCTCAACAGCCGGCGTGGTGCGGTATTCTCGTCAAATTATGAATATCCGGGCCGCTACACCCGCTGGGACACAGCGATCATCGATCCGCCGCTTGTCGTATCGGCGCGTGGGCGCGTGATGCGCGTCGAGGCGTTGAACCGGCGGGGCAGGGTGTTGCTTGGCATGGTGGAGCGCGCAGTGTCGGGCCTCATCCATGTCAAGGTCGCCAGGCGTGGTGAGGATCTGATCCGGCTCGAAATCGCAGAGCCCGGACGGGTCTTCACCGAGGAGGAGCGGTCGCGGGCGCCATCGGTCTTTACCGTCCTGCGCGCCGTCCTATCACTGTTCAAGTCCCCTGAGGACGCCAATCTGGGCCTCTATGGGGCTTTCGGCTACGATCTGGCTTTCCAGTTCGATCCGGTGAAACTAAAACTCGAGCGCCCGGATGATCAGCGCGATCTGGTACTTTTTCTGCCCGACGAAATCCTTGTCGTGGACCACTATTCTACTGAGGCTTGGGTCGACCGTTTTGACTTCGCCATGGCTGGCCAGTCGACCGAAGGGCTGCCGCGCGAACAGACGGCGGAGCCCTTCAAGATGTCGGACCGCATTCCACCGCGCGGCGATCACGAACCCGGCGAATACGCCAAGCTGGTTCAGGAGGCGATGGAAAGCTTCAAACGCGGCGATTTGTTTGAAGTTGTGCCCGGTCAGATGTTTTACGAGCGCTGCGAGACGCAGCCGTCCGAAATCTCACGCCGCCTGAAAGCGATAAACCCGTCTCCATACTCGTTCTTTATCAATCTGGGCGAAGGCGAATATCTCGTCGGTGCGTCGCCGGAAATGTTTGTCCGCGTGAATGGCCGGCGCGTCGAAACCTGTCCGATCTCGGGTACGATCAAGCGCGGCGATGACGCGATTTCTGATTCCGAGCAAATTCTCAAACTGCTCAATTCCAAGAAGGATGAATCGGAACTCACCATGTGTTCCGATGTCGATCGCAATGACAAAAGCCGGGTCTGCGAACCTGGTTCGGTCCGTGTCATCGGCCGGCGCCAGATTGAGATGTATTCACGTCTGATTCACACCGTTGATCATATTGAAGGGCGTCTGCGCGAAGGCATGGATTCGTTTGACGCCTTCTTGTCGCACGCCTGGGCTGTGACTGTGACCGGCGCGCCAAAACTCTGGGCGATGCGATTCATCGAAAACCACGAAAAGAGTCCGCGCGGCTGGTATGGCGGCGCAGTCGGCATGCTCAACTTTAACGGCGACATGAACACCGGCCTCACGCTGCGCACGATCCGTATCAAGGATGGCATTGCAGAAGTTCGGGCGGGCGCGACGCTCCTGTTCGATTCAGTCCCCGAAGAAGAAGAGAAAGAAACCGAACTGAAGGCGTCAGCGATGTTGTCGGCCATTCGCGAAGCGCGCAGTGGTAACGCCGCTGGCGTTGAGCGCGTTCCGGCCCGGGTCGGCGACGGCGTAAAGATACTGCTGGTCGATCACGAAGACAGTTTTGTCCACACATTGGCGAACTATTTTCGCCAGACCGGGGCGACGGTTTCAACCGTGCGTTCGCCGGTGCCGGAAGAAATCTTCGACCGGATCAAGCCCGACCTGGTTGTTCTGTCGCCCGGACCAGGTACGCCAACCGACTTCGACTGCGCCGCAACCATAAAGAAGGCGCGGCAGCGCGAGCTGCCGATCTTTGGCGTCTGCCTGGGCTTGCAGGCGTTGGCTGAAGCCTATGGCGGTGAGTTGCGCCAGTTACACATTCCGATGCACGGCAAGCCGTCGCGTATTCGGGTCTCGAAGCCTGGCGTTATTTTCTCTGGCCTACCCAAAGAGGTGACGGTTGGCCGCTATCACTCGATCTTTGCCGATCCGGTCCGCCTGCCCGACGAATTTCTTGTTACCGCCGAAACCGAAGACGGCGTCATCATGGCGTTCGAACATCGCAGCGAGCCAGTGGCGGCAGTCCAGTTTCATCCTGAATCGATCATGACGCTCGGCCAGAACGCCGGCATGCGCATGATCGAGAATGTTGTCGCGCATCTGCCGCGCCGGGCAAGGGAGAAGGCGGCTTGACGACGGTACTGAATGCATCTCGCGGCATGTCGACAAACGCTAAGGCCCGGATTGCCCGGTTTGCCTTCTGGTCGATCATTGTGTCGCTGGTGGTGCTTGGTCTCAAGATGGTCGCCTGGTGGATGACTGGATCCGTCGCGCTCTATTCAGATGCGCTGGAATCGATCGTCAACGTCATTGCGGCTGGCGCAGCCTTCTGGGCCATTCGCGTCAGCCACATGCCTGCTGACGACGACCACCAGCACGGGCATCACAAGGCTGAGTATTTCTCAGCCGTACTTGAGGGCGTCCTGATCTGCGTTGCCGCACTTCTGATCCTGGCCGAAGTTTGGCGCTCATGGCAGAACCCGGCCCAACTGACCGACAGCTGGGCTGGTCTTGGCGTCAATGGTTTCGCATCCGCTATCAACGCTGCCTGGGCGTTACTCCTGATCCGCAATGGCCGTGAGGCGCGTTCACCTGCGTTGGTCGCTGACGGTCACCACCTGATGACCGACGTCTATTCATCCGTCGGCGTCATCGCCGGTCTTGTAGCCGCCGTCCTGTCCGGCTGGCTCTGGCTTGACTCGGCGCTGGCTGTGCTGGTTGCGCTGAACATACTCTATCAGGGCTGGCATGTAATTGGCGCATCGCTGGGCGGGTTGATGGACCGGGCCGTCGAGCCGACTGAGGCGATCCGTATACGCGACATCATCTCGTCCAATTCCAAGGGCGCGATGGAGGTGCATGACCTCAAGACTCGAATCGCTGGCCGCGCCACGTTTATCGAATTTCACCTGATTGTGGACGGCGACATGCCGGTGCGTGAAAGTCACGACATATGCGATCGTATTGAAACAGCCCTGCAGGCCGAGATTCCAAGCGTGCGCGTCACCATCCATGTCGAGCCGGACGACGAGGCCAAACTGCCGCCCGGCACTGTCGCCGTGCCGTTTGCCTGATTGGGATCGATAGTGCGGTTCAGGGCTAAGCCGCCAGCAGGTCCTTCTTCGCCGCCGCATATTCGTTCGCCAGCCGCTCGACCAGCTTGGCGGCGGGTACGACCTCATTGACAGCGCCAACGCCCTGGCCGGCGCCCCAGATTTCTTTCCACGCTTTGGCCCCGGTTACCGCAGCGCCAAAATCCATCTTGGAGGGGTCAGCTTCCGGCAGTTTTGTAGGGTCCATGCCCTGGGCGATGATCGAACCTTTGAGATAATTGCCATGGATGCCGGTGAAGAGGTTCGAGTAGACGATGTCGGCAGCCTTGGAATCGACGATCATTTGTTTGTAGCTGTCGATCGCGCGCGCTTCGTCGGTGGCGATGAAGGGCGATCCGATATAGGCCATATCGGCGCCCATGGCCTGTGCGGCCAGGATCGCCCTGCCGGTGGCGATTGCGCCCGACAGGAGCAGGGGTCCGTCAAACCACTGACGAATTTCCTGGATCAGCGCAAATGGAGATAATGTTCCGGCATGGCCGCCGGCGCCGGTCGCCACAGCGATCAGCCCGTCCGCGCCCTTTTTGATAGCGTTGCGGGCGTGCCGGTCATGGATAATGTCGTGCAGCACGATGCCGCCATAAGAATGCACCGCCTGATTGACCTCCTCCACCGCGCCTAACGACGAGATCACCACCGGAACCTTGTATTTCACACACATGCGCAGATCGTGTTCCAGCCTGGCGTTAGATTTGTGCACGATCTGGTTGACTGCAAACGGAGCGGCCGGCCTGTCCGGATTGGCGGCATTGTGGCGTCCAAGTTCTTCGGTGATTTCAGCCAGCCATTCATCCAACTGCGCCTCTGGACGAGCGTTCAGCGCCGGAAACGATCCAACAACGCCTGCCTTGCACTGCGCCAGCACCAGTGGAGGGTGCGAGATGATGAACAGAGGCGCTGCAACCACCGGCAGCCGAACATTCGCGCGCAAGATTTCCGGGAGTGCCATACGGATGATCCTTTATTGACGTTTTCGTAAACGTAATTCTTTCGGGTTCACTTGGCAATTGGCGGCAGACAAGAGTAATGTCTCAGTTTGAATTTACGGCTCAGCATATACCGCGATGAATCGAGAATGGTGGCTAGCCCATGCTTGAGTATCAGGACACATCCATCCGATGGTTTCGATGCACTCGACATGGAGTTGATTGGCCGTTCCAAACACCGGCTCGTGATGTGCGACTCTGTTGCGAAAGCGTCTTAAGGCATTTAGCCGCCCGTTGACCCGAGCGCGCTTCTTACTGCCCTGCGCACCAAATGCCTTGTAAAGCGCACTGCGCCACAACGTTGCGTCATATCCTGGCCCTGTGAGACCAACCCAGAAAGAAAATTTGAGTTCCGCTACCAAGTCGCTGGGTGTGTAACCATGGCCGCACTCAGCAGCAGCGTCGGTAATCATTCTCTGGGCATTTGCCGCAAACGGCACGTTACCGTTGGTTAGCCAATCCGCGCCATAGGCCAGCCGCATTTCGTGGCTTATGCTATTGCGAAGGCACACTTCGAGACTCTGTAGCGGGCTGTACATCGCTTCTGATAGCCGTGTGTTCCGTTCGTACAACGATAGAGATGCGTTTAGGTCGTTACCTGACTCCGCTAAATACTTGGTAAGCCGCTCGCGCGACAACGTGCGTTCCAGTTTCGCGTTTATTGCAGGCGTTCTCAATTTGTTTACTTGTCCTTAACAGGCGTCATGTGTATGTAACACGTGTATACCCCGGGTCGGCCTCTGCTGAAAAGCACGCTCCCGGGGTCAGTCGTTTCTAGGCCACTGCTTTCTTCTTATACGGTCCGCGCGGCCCCGGCTTGGGCGCAACGGCATCCATCAATTCGCAAAGATCGGACATTGACCACAAGGTCTTGGAGACGCCAGCCGCCATTGCGGGTGACATTTTCAGCGTCTTGTGGATGCGGATAAAATTGTACCAGACGGTGTAGAGCGCAACCATGTGAACATGGTTTTCGAACTTCTTGGAGAAGCCATTGGTCAGGCGCGTGAAGCGGCGCATGTGCATCCGCATGGTGAGGTTCTGACGCTCCACATATGACGTGCTGACGTGCGCCATGTCGGGTTTGCCTTCAATTCGATCCTTCCGCGCGCCGGTGCATTCAGCAGGGCTGTAGCGACCCTTGGCACCTTCGGGTGCTTCACCGTAGATTTTGACAAGCTGCGCATAGTCAACGTCAGCGCCGAATGTTTCCTCGACTGCATTGAGATAGGCACGGTGACCGTCTGTCGTAAGCTGGACGCGGTTTGCAAGGCGGTCCTGCACGTCCTGCATGAACGCCAGCGCATATTCGCCGTCGCGACCGCCAACCAGCCAAGACACGATCAGCTTGCTATCAGCGTCCAGCGCGGTCCAAGTCCAAGTGTCGCCAGCGCCGTCAACCGGCTTCTTCATGCCAGCAACGTTCTTTTGCTTTGCGCCGGTGAACGACCAGATTTCATCGCACTGGACGCGGTTGGACGTGACATTGCGAACCTCGCGGTCGTGCAGGTCAGCACAGAACTTGCCAGCGTCCACAAGCAGCTTGGAAACCGTGTTGATCGACACATCTGCAATGCGAGAGATCGACCGCATGGACGATCCCTCGCAAAGCATGGTGAGGATTTGGACGCGGGTTTGCAGAGGCAGCTTGTTCATGCCTCTAATATCTGAACTTTTATGCTTAGTGTCAAGCATGAAAGTCATTCCGATTTAATTTCGCGGGGAATGAATATTCGGCGTTCCACAGTCGGGGTGTCGCCCGCCAATTGAAAAACAAGACGCTCCAATTCATCACGGGGCCACGAAAGTTCCTTGGCAATATCTTCCTTTGTTGATCGGCGGGCCCACAGTTCAGATAGTATCTTCTGCCAAATGACCGACTTTTCTCGCTCAATGCCAACCCGCTCGGCGGTCCGATACCCCAGCTTCCCAAGTTCGATGCACAACGATCGATACTGCCAATCGGAGATCAGGCCCATTTGATAGAGCCGTACAGTGAGCGCCATCGCTGAGACTTTCCAACGCCCCTTCGCCTCGATAACGCGCCGAGCGCTGACTAGGCGGCGAGGAATAGCCGCACGAACATCATGGTCAGGCATCAAGAATGATGAAGCAAACCTATTTGCTTCGAGTTCAGCAGACTTCGTTGGTCGTGGTCCGCCGTGTTTGTGAAGAACCAGATGCCCAAGCTCATGACCGCAATCAAAGACAGTATGTTCAGCAGTCTTAAATGTGTTTAGAAAAATAAACGGCTTGCCGTCACGCCAGAACGAGTACGCATCGACGTTTTTGTTAGCCTCTTCCAACGACAACACGCGGATGCCCTTCGACTCTAGAAGGCGCAACACATTTCCAATCGGTCGGTCGCCCAATGCCCAATGCTGACGCACGACACGCGCGGCGCTTTCGGGATCATTTTGCCGACTTAAATCTGGAACATCAGGCTCGGGCAAATGAAAGACTTTGTCTGCCCAATCGTAAATCTCTAGGCCAAGCGAGCCTGCCCACAGCGCAGCGTTCTTTTGCTTTGCGCTCATCTTCTTCAGACTACGAAAGCTCACTATATCCGGATCTAGCTCCTCAGGCTCACCCTTGTGGAAGAACGCGACAGGGTAATCGAGTGCATCCGCCAAGCGCCGAACGGTGTCATCATCCGGCTGTCTCGTTTGCCCACTTTCAAGGCGCGAAATAGTGATGGCAGTAATTCCGCTTGTTTCTGCCAGTTGAATCCCTGTTATCCCCCGCCGCTCCCGCGCGAGGGTCAGCCGTTTGCGACTAAACATGACTCTAGCTTCGTTTGCGGACGGGCACGTCGAAATCGTCAGCGGGCTTTTCTAGCGCCCCAGTTGGCAGCAAATCCTCTTGTTCAATGTCGGAACCGTCTGACACGAAAATTCTCTCGACAAAGCCTGCGAACTTCTTGTTCTCAATCACGGGGCGTGAAAATTCAACAGCCCCGCGCTCATCAACCATGATGAAATAGACAGCTACTCCAGCCTGGGGCCTTAGCTTCGTGGGCGTATCCACGCCATAGAGTGCAAAGAGATTTCCCTGACACTCGCGTTCGGCCCCGGAACCTTTTTCGGTTCTGGGCTTCGGCTCGTTCACACGGGAACAGGCAATGTCCACGTTCTGGAACACGACCTTTGTATTGAGCTTCGGATTGAATATTGCCTCAATTCCCCGTTCGCTCGAATACTCCCAGTGTTCGCCAAGGAATTGAACACGCATTTCAAGCACGCCGAAATGGTAAGCTAGAGTGCCCGGCGCGTTGGCAGCCATTAACGGACTGCAATCGACAATCTGCATATAGGCCACGTCACGGACTGACAGAATGCCCGCTCGCGAAAGGTTCCGTGCCTGCAAAAAACCGTCGCACCGTTCCGGGTCGTCGATGATGATGGATTCAATAGGCTCTAGCCGCATGACGATTCGCCTTGTTAATTTTCAACGCCACAAATGTGGCACGAAAAATTAACACACACAAGGCGCTCATTTGTTCTTCCATCGGCTATCCGCCGCTTTCTTAGCGATCTCAGCGCGCCGTTCTGGCGACATATTCTCGGCGCGCTTCTTGCCACCTTTCGCGCCAAGCGCCTTTGCCGCTGGGTCTTTGCCGTCATCAATCACCGTGTCGGCTTCTTCGCCGGTCGCAATGCGCATGACGCGAACGGCGTTGCCGATCACGTCGGCGGGGCGCTTCTGGCCTTTAGGTCCGGTTGGCATGGCTTCTCCTATGCATTGCGCTAAGCATATAGGAGATTGGCGCGGATCGCGACAAGCGCGCGGTCAAATTTCAAACTGAGACACTACCAGACAAGACAAAAGTCTACGAATTGCAATTGGCGCCGAATGCGGGAATAACGGAAATTGCCATGGGACGGCATGGCGCGGCCGCGCCCCGTTGGCGCGACTGAACGAGGTTGCCTGTTGGATCCGATTGAAAGAGCCATACGCTCGGCGCTTGCCAAAGGCGACGCTGCTGATCGAGCCTTCCGCGAAAAGGTCTACCGCCAGGCGTTCGCCGCGCTGGAGCGCGCGCTCCAGGCCAATTCGGGCCTCACGGTGGAGACGGCGATCAAGCGTCGCAAAAGCCTTCAGGCCAAGATCACTGATATCGAGGCGGAATATCTGCCCGGCTATGTCGGGCGCGCCGCCGCTGCGCCGCCAGCGCCGCCCGCCGTGGAAATGCCACGCGCCGCCGCCCGGGAGACGCAGCCATCAGCTACGGTGGATGCGCTGCCTGCGCGCGATGAACATGAAGACATGGCGGTCGCGCCCGACGTCGTCGTCGAGACCGATGGCGGAGCGACGCCGGATGTTCCCGATATCATGGTCGAGACGGAGCCGGAAATCCGGCCTGCGCCCGATGTGCGTCCAAGCCGGCCGAACAAACCGAGAAGCCGTCGCCTTGCGATAGCGGCCACAACAATCTTCCTGGTATGTCTTTGCGCCATTGGCGGCTGGTCAGCCTACCGTCTCGGCCTGATCGGGGGGACTGTTGAAGACCTCGGCGCCGGTATTGAAGCGCCTGCGGAAAGCGAAAGCTTCGAGCCGGGCGCCGAGGGTCAGCCGGCGAGTGCGGGACAGGTCGATCCGCAGCAGAACTGGATCAATGTATTCACGCCAACGCAGCCCGCGACGGTAAGCACTCCGGGTGACGCCAGCGCGGAGGCAATGCAGGAATCGACGGGACCGTTCATGCGTATTCGCTCCGGGACCAGCGGTTCCGCAATCCTGTTCGATATTGGTCAGGGCGTATTGCAGCAGATCGCCGGCAAAAAGGCGACGTTTGACATTGTCACCCGCGCCGAGGACGGCAAGGAAACCGAGATATCGGTCGCCTGCAATTTTGGCGAATTGGGAGATTGTGGCCGAAAGCGTTACGCCGTGACCGGCGCGCGCGCAGATTATCTGTTTGACGTCGACGTTCCGGTCGGTGATCCGGGGGCGGGCGGAACGATCGCTATCAATTCCGATTTTTCCAATAGCGGCAAGGCCGTGGATATCTTCGAGATCAAGGTCACGGTCGATTCGGCCGCGTCACGCTAGAATAGATCAGCCCAGCATTGCGGTCAGCGTCTCAATCCTGTCAGCTTCGGCGCTCGGTTTGTCCCAGCGTAGACGCGAAATGCGCGGAAACCGCATAGCGACGCCGGATTTGTGCCGCGTTGAGCGGTTCAGGCCTTCAAATGCAACCTCAAGCACCAGGCCATGTTCCCTGTTGGCGCGCACCGAGCGCACTGGACCGAAACGGTCGACCGTGTTGTCGCGCACATATTTGTCGATTTGGCGCAGTTCCTCGTCGGTGAAGCCAAAATAGGCTTTGCCGACCGGCACCAGTTCCTGAGCCTCTGGCGGACCCGACCATACCCCGAACGTATAGTCCGAATAGTAGCTGGACCGTTTGCCGTGCCCGCGCTGGGCGTACATCAGCACCGCGTCGACCACGTGCGGATCGCGCTTCCACTTGAACCATGGACCCTTGGGGCGCCCGACTAGATAGGGCGAATCGCGCCGCTTGAGCATGACGCCCTCGATGACCGGGTGGGGCGGTTTTATGCGCAACCTTTCCAACTCGTCCCAGCTCGAGAAATCAATATTGCGCGACAGGTCAAAACGCGCTGGATCGGCCCCGGCCAGCAAGCTGGCGAGCCTTGTGCGGCGCGCGTCATAGCTCAATTCGCGCAGGTCTTGCGAGCCATCCATCAGCATGTCGTAGCAGCGCACGAAGGCGGGAAACTGCGCCTGCAGCTTCGCCGGGACGGTCTTGCGGTTCAGCCGCTGCTGCAGATCGGAGAACGTGCCGGTTTTGTCGCGTGGATCGCCTGCCAGCAATTCCCCGTCCAGCACAGCATCGAAATCAATCGCCGAGAGAAGATCCGGGAAAGCGCCGGAAATATCATCGCCGGTGCGCGAATAGAGCCGATGCACGCCGCCCTCGGAAACGACTTGCACGCGAATGCCGTCCCATTTCCATTCGGCGGCGTAGTCTGCCGGGTCGAGCCTGTCGAGATCGCCATCCTGCACCGGATTGGACAACATGACGGGCCGGAAAAGCGCAGCGGTCTCTGGTTCGGGTTTTGGACCGTTGCCTTCCAGCCAGACGAAAAGCGCCGCGTAGGGCGGCGACAATCCGTGCCAGAGCTCCTCGATCTCTGCGACCTCGACGCCGCCCAGATCAGCAAGCGCCTGCTTTGCCAGACGCGCCGAAACGCCGATGCGCAAGCCGCCTGTCACCAGTTTGATGAGCGCGAAGCGGCCCGACACATCCGTCGCGTCGAGCAGGCGTTCAACAACCCGTGGTCCGTCCGAGCGGCTCGCAGATTGAAGCGCTGTGATGATGGCTGCAAGCGTCAGGTCCGCGTGGTTGGAGGCGGTTGTGTCGGGCCAGACCAGCGAGATTGTCTCAGCCAGATCGCCGACATAATCATAGGAATAGCCGAACAGCACCGGGTCGACGCGCTCCAGCACAAGCGCGCGCAGCATGGCCGGTTTAACCGAGGCGATATTGAGATCGCCGGTGATTGCGGCCACAGCCAGCCCGCGATCCGGGTCGGGCGTCGCGCGAAAATAGTCTGTCATCAGCTTGAGTTTGCCATTGCGCGATGGGGTCAACACCAGCCGGTCAAGAAGCTCGGCGAAGCGTTTCATCACTCGCCCTCGTCGTCAAAGCCGAGGAGGTGCAGCGCTTTGGCGGAAATGCCCGATAGCTCGCACCAGCGCACCAGTGCTTCCTCGCGCCCATGCGTGACCCATATTTCCGGTGCGCCCGTCTCGCGGATTGTGTTGATCAGTTCGTCCCAGTCGCTGTGATCGGAAATGATCAGCGGCAGCTCGACGCCGCGTTGCCGGGCGCGTTGGCGGATGCGCATCCAGCCCGATGCAAAAGCAAAAACGGGGTCGGGAAAGCGCCGCGCCCACCGGTCGGCGAAAGCCGACGGCGTGCCGACCACAATGGCGCCGGCAAAATCCTGTTTCCCGCCGCCTTCGACAGTTGCTGGCCTCAGCTCGCCGAGGTCGATGCCGACGCTTTGATAATAGGCGCACAGCTTTTCCAGCGCGCCATGAATATAGATCGGGTCGCTGTAACCTGCATCGCGGATCAGCCGGATGACGCGCTGCGCCTTGCCCAATGCATAGGCGCCGACAAGATGTGAGCGTTCGGGAAACTGCGCCGCCGATTGCAGCAGCCGCGCGACTTCCACCTCTGCCGGCGGGTGGCGAAACACTGGGAGCCCAAATGTCGCTTCGGTGATGAACACGTCGCACGGCACGACCTGAAATCCGGCGCAGGTCGGATCATGACTGCGCTTGTAGTCGCCCGAGGCGACAATGCGCGTCGCCTTGTGCTCGACTGCAATCTGCGCTGAGCCCAGCACATGACCGGCTGGATGAAACGTAACGTTGACGCCATTGATATCCAGTCTTTCGCCCAAGGCTAAAACCTGTGTAGTTCCGGCGAAACCCGCGCCATAGCGTAGCGCCATGATGTCGAGCGTCTCTCGTGTAGCAAGCACCGAACCGTGGCCGGAGCGCGCATGATCCGAATGGCCATGCGTAATCAACGCACGTTCAACCGGGCGCACCGGATCGACGAAAAAATCACCGGGCGGGCAAAAGAGTCCTTCGGGTCGAGGGTGCAGGAGGTCGCGCGTGCGCATGAGCCAAAGATAGGGCAAATGCGGACGGAAAAAAGCAGTTCGCACAAACTTGCTGACAGATCGCGAGCAGTGCGCTAGAGACCCGCGCCGCTTCGCGGATTTCCACGCCTCATAACGGGGCGCCGAAGGCGGTCACTCCTTCCATAGGCACTATGATGACCGCCAGTCCGTTGCCCCGTTCGTCCGGCGACACGATCGCCAACCGGCGGGCGGACTATGCCGAAATGATGTTTGGCGAAGGGCAAGCGGCAGCGGCGGCCGAGTTGATGATGAGCGCGATGGAAATTGCGCCGGGCTGGACTTTGGGATGGTTTCGCCTTGGCGAGTTTCACGAGGCGGCCGGCGCCATGGCCGAGGCTGAACAGGCTTTCCGCATGTGCCTCAAGCTCGATCCGGTCGACCAGTCCGGTGCTGCGTTGAAACTGGCGCTGGCCGGCGCAACTGAACCCCTTGATCGTCCGCCCAGCGCTTTTGTAGAAGCGCTGTTTGACCAATATGCGCCGACATTCGACGCCTCGCTGGTCGGCAAGCTCGGCTACAAGGCGCCGGACTTGCTGGCGGCAGCGATTGGCGCAGCATCCACCATGCTGCCGCCGCAACCTGATGGTGGCGGGGGCCTGCGTCCGTTCCGCCGTGCGCTTGATCTTGGCTGCGGCACGGGCCTGATGGGTGAGCGCTTGCGCCCGCTTGTCGGCGAACTTATCGGGTATGACATTTCTGCAGCCATGCTCAAAAAAGCTGCGGCAAAGAACGTTTATGACCATTTGGAAAAGGTCGACTTGCAGACGCTGGATGGGGAAGGCTTCAATGCTGACCTTGTCACTGCTGCGGATGTGGTTCTCTATCTTGGCGCATTGGACCGGATCGCACGTACAGCGAAGACCATGTTGCAATTGGGCGGCCTGTTCGTCTTTTCTGTCGAGGCCCATGAGGGCGATGGAGATTTTGTCCTGCTTCCATCTCGCCGCTATGCTCATAGCGAGGCCTATATTCGCCGTTTGCTGGAGATGCAGGGTTTCACCGTCCTGGCGCTGGAACGCGGGACAATCCGCCTGGACCGCAAGGAGCCAATTGAAGGGCTGATTGTCGTGGCTCAGGCTTAGAGGTACATTGGCGCAACCGCCTTGCGGAGACTATTCCCTTTTTGTTCTTTTTGCTTGGCGTTGGCTCCACGCCGCGCTAGCTGTGATACGTGACCGCGCTGACTCCGCCGATAGCGGCTGAATCGACCACTGCGAACTTGCCGCAGCCATTCCTCGAATGGTTCGCGCAGCGCGGCTGGTCGCCGCGCGCTCACCAGCTGGAATTGCTGGCGCACGCGCAAGGCGGCAAGTCGGTGCTGCTGATCGCGCCAACCGGGGCGGGCAAAACGCTGGCCGGTTTCCTGCCATCGCTGACCGATCTGGCCATGCGGCCGAAACGCAAATCGGGTCAGGCCTATTGTGGTGTCCACACGCTCTACATTTCGCCGCTGAAGGCGCTGGCCGTCGACATAGAGCGAAATCTCGGCGCGCCGGTCAGCGAGATGAAGCTCGACATCACGATAGAGACGCGCACCGGAGATACCCCTGTTCACAAACGTCAGCGTCAGAAGCTGGCCCCGCCCGACATTCTGCTCACCACGCCAGAGCAACTGGCGCTGCTGATCGCGTCAAACGACGCCCGGCGTTTCTTCAAGGATTTGCGCTCTGTGGTGCTCGATGAGCTACATTCGCTGGTGACCTCAAAACGGGGGCATCTGCTGGCCCTTGGTCTGGCGCGGCTACGCAATTATGCGCCTGATGTGCAGGCGATAGGTCTTTCGGCGACGGTGGCTGAACCGGATGAATTGCGGCGTTGGCTGGTGGCGCAGCCGGATGAGATGTCCGCTCTCATCACCGTCCAAGGCGGGGCAAAACCCCACATCACCATTCTCGATTCCGAGGAGCGCGTGCCCTGGGCCGGACATTCGGCTCGTTACGCCATTCCCGATGTTTACAGCGCCATCTGCGATCACAAGACGACGCTGCTTTTTGTCAACACACGCAGCCAGGCCGAGATGCTGTTCCAGGAACTGTGGCGGGTCAACGAAGACTGCCTGCCGATTGCGCTGCATCACGGTTCGCTTGATGTTGCCCAGCGCCGCAAGGTGGAGAAAGCGATGGAGGTTGGCAGCCTTCGCGCCATTGTCGCCACTTCCACGCTCGATCTCGGCATCGACTGGGGCGATGTCGATCTGGTCGTACATGTCGGCGCACCGAAAGGCGCCAGCCGCCTGGCGCAGCGCATTGGCCGGTCCAACCACCGCATGGACGAACCAAGCCGGGCCATTCTCGTTCCCGCCAATCGCTTCGAAGTGCTGGAATGCGAGGCCGCGCTGGAAGCCAATTATCTTGGCGCACAGGACACGCCGCCGTTGGTCTTCGGCGCTCTCGACGTTCTCGCGCAGCATGTTTTGGGCTGCGCCTGCGGCGAGGCTTTCGACGCGGATGAGTTGTTTCGCGAGATCATCTCCGCTGCGCCCTATGCGGAACTGGATAGCGAGACCTTCGGGCGCGTGATCGATTTTGTTGCGACTGGCGGTTACGCCTTGCGCGCCTACGAGCGTTATGCCCGCATTCGCAAGACCAGGGAGGGCCGATGGCGCATCAGTCATCCGCGCATCGCCCAGCAATATCGACTGAATGTCGGCACGATTATCGAGCAGCCCTATCTCACTTTGCGTTATGCGCGTGCCGGCAAGGGAGTGGCGGGACGGGGCGGACCGGCGCTGGGCAAGATCGAGGAAGGGTTTCTGGAACAGCTCGAACCCGGCGACACGTTTCTTTTTGCGGGCAAGGTTCTGAGGCTCGAAGGCATTCGTGAGACGGAGGCGTTCGTGTCGAATGCGAGCGGTCAGGATGCGCGCGTGCCGGTTTATGCCGGCGGCAAGTTTCCGCTCTCGACCTATCTGGCCGAACAGGTGCGCGCCATGATTGCCGATCCGTCGCGCTGGAAGGCGCTGCCCGAACAGGTTGCGGACTGGCTGCGCATTCAGGAAGCAAAGTCGGCACTGCCCGGACGCAGCGAATTGTTGGTGGAGACCTTTCCGCGCGGAGGTCGCTTTTACATGGTGATCTATGCGTTCGAGGGGCGGCTCGCACACCAGACCTTGGGCATGCTGCTGACCAAGCGGCTGGAACGGGCAGGGGCGCGGCCTTTGGGTTTTGTGGCGACGGACTATTCGCTTGCGATCTGGTCGCTGGATGATGTCGCCGCCATGGTCCGCCGCAAACAGCTATCGCTGGAAGAACTTTTCGACGAGGACATGCTGGGCGATGACCTGGAGAACTGGCTTGCCGAATCCTGGATGCTGAAGCGAGCATTTCGCAATTGCGCCGTGATCGCCGGGTTGATCGACAAGCGGCATCCGGGGCAGGAAAAAACGGGCAGGCAGGTGACTGTCTCTGCTGACCTCATTTATGACGTGTTACGCCAGCACGAACCAGACCATATACTCCTGCAGGCGACGCGTGCTGACGCCGCGACCGGATTGCTTGACGTCAGGAGACTGGGAGACATGCTCTCCCGCATCCGGGGTCGAATCAGGCATAAATCGCTGGATCGGATTTCACCGCTGGCGGTTCCCATCATGTTGGAAATTGGCAAGGAGCGGGTGAAGGGCGAGGCGCTTGACACATTGCTGGCCGAGGCGTCCGGCCAGTTCGACGAAGCAGTTCTGGTGGAAGAGGCAATGGGCAAGTGACAATCATGGCCGCAAGGCGCGACAGGCCAGCCTCCGGCGAGATCGTATTCGCAGGCGAGGAAGCCGTGTGCGACTGTTCGGGCGCGCTGTTTTTCCCGGATCAGAGCCTGCTTGTCGTCTCTGACCTTCATCTGGAAAAAGGTTCGGCGGCCGCCCGCCGCGGGTCGCTAATGCCCCCCTATGACACAGCCTCCACGCTGCTTTTGCTGCAGGCGGTGATCCACCGCTATCAACCGCGGACGGTTATCAGCCTTGGCGACAGTTTCCATGACGGCTGGGGCGCAGAGCGCTTGCCGCTGCCTTACAGGCAGATGCTGCTGGCGCTGATGGCAGGGCGCGACTGGGTCTGGGTGGCCGGCAATCACGATCCTGACGCGCCAAAGGAACTTCCGGGCTCGACTGCGGTTGAAATCGCCGCCGGCGCGCTGCGCTTCCGTCACGAGCCGTCACGGCGCGCAGAGCCGGGTGAGATCGCCGGACACCTGCACCCATGCGCGCGCATCGTCCAGCGCGGCAAGTCGGTGCGCACCCGCTGTTTCGCCAGCGACGGGAACCGTCTGATCATGCCCGCCTTCGGCGCCTATACCGGCTCGCTGAATGTTCTGGACAAGGCCTATCGCGGCCTGTTCGACGCGCAGCACCTTGTCGCCTATATGATTGGCGATAGCGGCATATTCCCGATTCCTGGGCGCATGCTGCGGCCTTAGTATCCGCCGAAAGCGCTTCAATCCCTGCGGAACACAATCCGCCCGAGCCATCCGACTGCAATTGCCAGGACGACAGCAAAAACACCGTACAGAAAGCCGTTCTGTTTTGCGCTTCGGTAGATCCATTGTTCAAAACCGGACTTGAGGATCGCCAGCTGCGCTGAGCTTTCCTTCACGAACTGACCGTTCTTGAACAGATAGGCGCGGGCGCGGTGCGTTCCGACCGGCACGCTTGGCGCCAGTTTCAACGTTGCGCGAAACAGGTTTTGCGAAAGGAACTGAACGCCGCCCAGGTTGGTGGCGTAGAGACTGGTGGCCTGCATCCGTTCGCGCAGCGCGTCAGTAAATTCCTGGATCGTAACTGGACTTTGCCGTCGGTTTGCCGGCTCGAGGAAGATGTTGTCCGAACCCAGCGACAGGCGTTTGTAGTTCAGCGAGTCCGTAATATCCTGCGGCATGCGTGTCGTCGCCAGTGAATAAGAAATAGGCACGTTGACGAAACTCTCCGCCCGCGTGTTGATCCACATGCCAAGCACACGATCCTTGCGGCGAACGGTGACATCGCGCGATGGGCCTTCCAGTACGACGACCACATCGTATCGATGCTGGCGCGCGACCAGCGGGTCGATATTCTCAATGGCGCCAAAAATGGTGAGGTCCGCGCCCGAAAAATCCGCAGTGAGATAAACTTCGTCCGTCGACAGGCCTATCTGGATCGATTCCGGGTTGACGGCTTGCGCATTCGCCCCGGACAGCGCCAGCAGCCCGAAGCAAAACGTGGTGGCGCATTGGACAAAGCGGATTCCCATCACGACTCGCCCGCAATGCCAATATTTGTAATGGAGTAGAGGTGCTCCGGACGCACGAACAGGTCGAAGGCGAGGCGTAGCGCTACCGCTAGAACCAGCATCGCCAACAGGGCGCGCAATTGTTCGCCGCGCAGCTTCTGGCCGATCTGGGCGCCGTATTGTGCGCCCGCGACGCCGCCGACCATCAATAGCAGCGCCAGCACCACATCGACTGTCTGGTTCGCCGTCGCGTGGATCAGCGTCGTATAGGCAGCTGTAAAAGTGATGTGGAACAGCGAGGTCCCGACCACTACATTTGTTGGCACGCGCAAAAGATAAATCAGCGCCGGAACCATAATAAAACCGCCGCCGACGCCCATGATCGAGGCCAGAAAACCGATCACCGCGCCAATCGCCAGCACCGGTATGACGCTGACAAACAGTTTGGACGCGCGAAAGCGCATCTTTAGCGGAAGTTTATGTATCCAATTGTGCTGGCCAGATCGTTTCTGTCCCGAGGGCTGCCCGCCGCGTGTCGCGCGCAGCGCATTGAGGCTTTCGACCAGCATGAGCCCGCCGACCGTGCCCAGCAGCGCCACGTAGAGCAGCGAGATGAAAAGATCGAGCTGGCCGACCCGGCGCAAAAGAGCGAAGACATAGGCCCCGAGCGTCGAACCGAAAATACCTCCGCCCAGCAGAACGAACCCCAGTTTGAAGTCGAGCGTACCCCGCTTCAGGTGCGCCAGCGCGCCTGAGAACGAAGAAGCAATAACCTGGTTGGCGCCGGTGGCGACCGCAATCGCAGGCGGAATATTATAGAAGATCAGCAGCGGCGTGATGAGGAAGCCGCCGCCGACGCCGAACATGCCCGAAAGAAAGCCGACCGCCGCGCCCATTGCCAGAAGCACGAAAGCATTGACCGACATTTCCGCGATCGGAAGATAGATGCCCACCTGTTTGTCTCGACCGTTGATCGCTCACCGCGACAGTCACCGGCGTTAGAAGCCAGATGCGCCCACAATGCGGCGGCGTTTGCTTGCTGCCGCATGTCCGTTCCACGACTAGTCGTTTAAAAACTTTCCGGTCGGAGCCCGCAAGCTATTTTTTCGCCAGAAGCGCTTCAACGAGCGGTTTATCGACTTCGCCGGTGGGCTCCATGTCATTGGCGCTCTGGAACGCCTTGATCGCGCTCCTGGTCTTGTCACCCATAACGCCGTCGGCGCCGCCTGCGTCATAGCCTTTTTCATGTCGACGCTGGCGGTGGCTCCTGGACTTTCCTGCCAGCTCTCCGGAATGTCGACAGTGTTGGCCTGAGCATTCGCTTCTGCGGGTTTCCAAAGCTCGACCGAAGCGCGCGCTGTTTTCAACTGGTCCGGGCGCAGCGATTTAGCGATCTCGTCGCGTTTTGCGATCGCGTCACGGTCGCCGCCCTTGGCTACCAGCGCAAACCATTTATAGGACTCTTCGAGATTCTGCGTCATGCCAACGCCTTTGGCCGCTAGGATGCCAAGATTGAATTGGCTGTCCTTTACCCCAAGGTTGGCGGCTTTGGTAAACCAGCGCACGGCGGATTCGTTATCGACCGCGCCGTTAGCGTCCATGGCGAAGAGCACGGCGAGATTGTGCATCGCGCTCGCATTGCCCTGATCCGCCGCAAGTTGATAGAAGGTCTTGGCCTTCGCGATGTCGCGCTGAACGCCAGTGCCTTTTTCATAGAAATTGCCGATGCGGTATTGCGAAGGGGCAAACCCAAGATCGGCAGACTTTTCATACCAGACCGCTGCTTTGGCGAGATCTGCAGGGACGCCACGGCCCTCGGCATAACGCGCGCCAACCTCAAACAGCGCCTTGCTGTCGCCTGCCGCCGCAGCTTCGCGCAGCGGAATCGGCCCTGCATCCACCGGCACTTCAATTGCTCCGGCCGTCGCCATGGGCTGCTCGAGAACGGGAGAGGCGTCTTCTTTGGGCGCCTGAAATTCACTTTCCGGCGCCAAGGCTTGGACGGGATGGCTCGGCGTCTCAGCCTCGGTCAGTTGCTTGTCAGTGGCCGGGGTTGCCGCATCCAGCGACGGTTCGGCGATACGTACTTCAGGCTCTATTGATGCAGTTTGCGGCTCAACAGACGGCTGGCTTGCTTCAGGCGCAGCCGTGGTCGAGTTCGCCAGCTCGGACGGATCGTTGACAAAACTGTTGCTCATCTGCAGTCCGAGCAACGCAATCATGACTGCGGCAGCCGCCATAAGGATCGGCTTGCGGCGCGCCTTGACGAAGTCGCCGAGGCTTGACTTCTTGCCCGAGGCAGCTTTGTCGGACTTTCTCTTGAGCACCTCAGCCTCAGCGGCTGCAGCCTGAGCGGCGCGGCGCGCGGCGGCGATAAAGTCCGCTTTCGCGGCGTCTTTGTCTGCGCTTTTGGCTGGCTGCGCCCGTTCGTCACGCACCCGCTTCATAATGGCATTCAGGTCGGGGGCGCCCGATCCAGGCTCAAGCGGTCGATTTGCGCCTGCCGAATCGAGTGGTGTGTCGATTTCACTTCGCGGTCTGGCCGCAGACGCCGTGACGTGTGTCTGAGACTCGGATTCCGGCGAACCCTTGCGGCTCAACCTGCGGGCAAGTCCGCCAAACATCGACTTCGGGGCTGCTGCGGCTTCAACGATTGGCTCGTCCAGCGCGGCGAATGCAGCGGCTGCGGCGGCTTGCGCGGGCGACAAGGGTTCGCGCAGGCTCGGTGACTTTGGCGTTACCGGAGAGACCTCAGGAGAGATGGGCGGTGGCGAAGCAATCTCGACCTTGCGCTGTGGCGGATCGAAGCGTGGCGCTAGCTCATGCTGTTCAATAGAGCCGAGCCGCTCGACAATCTTCAGCAACGTGTCGTGGATAGCCTCGAACGTCTTTGAATTCCGCTCGTCGGAGCGACGTGTCAGGGCTTCAAGCTGTCGCAGATCGTCTGCGAGCCCCGATGCAACCGCGCTGCTGCTGCCGCCGACGGCCATGCGCGACACCGCCTTCTCTGCGGCTTCCGTTGCCGCTGCGATCAGCATCTCGCGACTGCCATCTAGCGAATGTTCAAGACGGTCAAGCCGCGGAGCGATCTTGTCAAAGCCACTCTCATTGCTGTTCGTACGGGCCAGATAGCTCGACAGGCCAGCAATCTGGGCTTCCAGATTGCCAACCATTACGGGGTCGACGCCAGGGTTGGACGGTGAGAAGTCATCAAGCCGCGCCGCGAGGTCTTCAAGGCGTGCCTCTATGGCGGTCATGGCGGCCCGGTTGCCGCGGTCTCCCTCCAGTCGCGCAGCGAGATCGGCCAGCCGGCCATTCATTTCGTCCAGCGCAGACATATCAGCGTTCGGCGTTGAAACAGAGCGATCGAAGCGATGTACCAGATCGGTCAGCCGGTCGTTCATTTCATCCAGCACGCCCGTGTCCGGCGCTTGGGCCGCCGGGCGATCGAGACGAGCTGCAATCTCGTCGATCTGGCGCGTGAGAACGCCGAGGCGATCCAACTCCCTGTCTTCCGCTTGGGCCTTGGCGTCCTCCAGCTTGCTGGCAAGCTGGGAGATGCGGCTTTCGATGCGGTCAAACGGCTCAATGTCGAAATCAATGGACCGGCTGGCCGTCGCCGCAATCGCCCGCGACATTTCATCGAGCCGCTCCTCGATCGAAGCCATTGTTTTTGACTTGGGGCCATCGGAAGCCAGCGCCATCTGCTCGACAGCCATGGTCAGCTTGCGCATTTTGTCTTCAAGTGTGTTGAGCGGCAAAGCGTCTGGCAAATTGTTCAGGGCGACGCTGAGTTGGTCGAGCCGCTGTTCCATCCGCTCATAGGCTGGATCGATAGAGTGTTGCGGCCGCGCCGTCATCCGGCGCTCGAAGTCTTCCCACCGTTCGTTGAGCGACCGGACAGTATCTTCCCGCGCCAGCGAATCAATGGCTGCGCGCGCCTGTTCCAGTTCGAGCCGCAGCGCATTCATGGGGCGGTCGACATCGCGTTTGGTCAACCCGTGAACAGCGTCGGTTAACCGCTCAATTTCCGCCTTGATGGCGGTGGCTTCTGTTCCGGCCGCCACTGCGGGCGGCGAGCGGTCGACGTCGCGTCGCGCCTGGTTGGTCTCCGATATCAACGCATGCATTTGCGCCCGCAATTCATCGAGCTCGGAGTTTAGCCGGACATGGCCAGGCTCCTGTCTGGCGCGAGGCGGCTCAACGGGCCGATACTCGGGTTCTGCGGAACGGTGACTGACTTCATCGGCAAGCCGCTTGCGGTTGTGGCGATATGGTTCGGGCTCAACCCGGCCCGCGCGAAGTTCAAGTTGTCGTTCGAGTTGCTCAATGGAGCGGTTCAGTTGATCGAGCGAGGTTTGCGGCTTGCGCGAACGCCCGGCGTTCAGCGTGTCCAGATATGACCGTCTATTGTCCATCGCCTTGTACCGCCTGAGCCGGATTGCGCCGATCATCCAAGTAACCGTGAAAAAAGCGATACGAGTTTGCCACGGCGTACTGATCACCGCACATTTCCCCGAACGTGGTAAACAAGGTGTTAACCAACCTTAAGAAATTGCCACGGCAGCCAAAATCGGTGTTTTCCACCGATACGATGCGGCTTCATTCCATCGCAATTGTTGGTCTTGCGTCAGATCAGCAATTCAGCTATACCGTTTACGTAAACGTAAGTTAAAGGCAAAGACCTGAGGCTTGCTGCGAGGACGACGAGCCGTCGCGTACGGCGAAAAGCGGGTTTGACCATGATGACAATGATGGCAGACGCCGGCGCGAAGCCGGACCTTCCAGGCGCTCCGGCAGAGCGCGCAGATGGATACCTGCGGATCGGGGAGGTTGCCCGCACCTACGGAATCACCCTTCGCACTTTGAGATTCTACGAAGATAGAGGTCTGCTAGAGCCGCTACGTGAAGGAACCATGCGGCTCTACACGGTCCAGGATATCAAGAAACTGCAGTTGATCCTGCTCGGTCGCAAGGTTGGATTCTCCCTGCGGGAGGTCAAGCAGATGCTCGATCTCTATTCGCCGGGAGGCGCCAACATTAAGCAGCTTCGGGTTGCGATAGACAAGGGTGAGCGGCAGCTCGGTAGATTGGTCAAGCAACGCGAATTGGTGGAGGAGTCCATCACCGAATTGCAGCGGGCCATTGAGGTCAGCCGCACCAAACTGACCGATAGGATCAAGGCCCAGCAGAACTAGGCTGGCGCCGGGAACAATTGCCGGAACCGCCGGTAAACGGGGTTGCGGACGACGAAAACCTTAGCCCGATCATAAATCGGCAGACCATTTGGAGGATTGCATGCCGACCTACCAGGCCCCTGTAAAAGATACGCTTTTTGTCCTCAACGATGTGCTTGGCTTTGAGCGCTATTCGAACCTGCCTGGCTTTGCCGACTCTTCCGGCGACATGTTGGAGGCGATACTGGGCGAGGCCGCCCGCGTCGCCGAAGAAGTCTATCAGCCGACTAACCGCCAGGGCGATCTTGAAGGTTGCCATCGCAACGCCGACGGTTCCGTAACGACGCCGAAGAGTTTCAAGGCAGCCTTCGACGCCTATCGCGAAGGCGGCTGGATGGGACTGGCCATGCCGGGTGAATATGGCGGGCAGGGGTTGCCTTACACGGTTCATCAGGCTGCGGGCGAGTATTTCTGCTCGGCCAACATGGCGCTCACCATGTATTCGGGCCTGACCCATGGCGCGATTGCCGCCATTCTCGTTCACGGAACGGACGAACAGAAATCGACGTTCATTCCCAAGATGATCGAGGGTACATGGACCGGCACCATGAACCTGACCGAACCGCATTGCGGCACCGATCTTGGACTGATGCGCACCAAGGCGGTTCCCGATGGCAAGGGCGCCTACAAGATTTCCGGTCAGAAGATTTTCATCTCGGCCGGCGAGCACGATATGTCGGAAAATATCATCCATCTCGTGCTGGCGCGCGCTGAAGGATCGCCCGAAGGCATCAAGGGCGTTTCGCTGTTCATCGTGCCGAAGTTCATTCTTGACGAGAACGGCAATCCCGGCAAGCGCAACGGCGTTTCCTGTGGTTCCATCGAAGAGAAGATGGGCATTCATGGCAACTCGACCTGCGTCATGAACTATGACGAGGCCGAAGGTTACCTGATCGGCGAAATCAACCGCGGCATGAACGCCATGTTTGTGATGATGAACGAAGCTCGCCTCGGCGTTGGCCTGCAAGGCCTTTCGGTGTCGGAAGTCGCCTATCAGAACGCCGCCAACTACGCTCGCGACCGCCTCCAGGGCCGCGCTCTGACTGGGCCAAAATTCCCCGACAAGAAGGCCGATCCGATCATCGTTCACCCTGATATCCGCCGCGTGCTGATGACCGCCCGCGCCATCAACGAAGCCGGCCGCGCGCTGGTGCTTTGGTCGGCGATCCAGGCCGACATCTCGCGCTCCGGGCCCGACGAAAAGGAGCGTGAACGCGCTGAGGACCACATGGCGCTGCTTACACCGGTGATCAAGGGCGTGCTGACCGACAAGGGGTTCGACATTGCTGTCATGGCGCAGCAGGTTTTTGGCGGTCACGGCTATATTGAAGAGCACGGCATGAGTCAGTTCGTGCGCGACGCTCGTATTGCCATGATCTATGAGGGCGCAAACGGCATCCAGGCGCTGGATCTTGTCGGCCGCAAGCTTGGCCAGCATGGCGGCCGGGGCGTGCAGGCATTCTTCAAGGAAGTCGGCGAGTTCTGCGAGGAAAACCGCTCGAACGAGGCGCTTGCTCCATTTACCAAAGGCTTGAAGAAGGGGCTCAACGATCTGCAGGCGGCCACAATGTGGCTGATGCAGAACGGCATGAAGAACCCGGACAACGCAGGCGCCGCCTCGACGGACTACATGCATCTCTTTGGTCTCGTCGCGCTGGGTTATATGTGGGCGCGCATGGTCAAGGCCGCGCAGGAAAAGCTCGCGGCAGGCGCCGATGGCTCGGAAGAGTTCATGAACAACAAGATCACGACCGGCCGCTTCTATATGGAGCGCATCATGCCCGAGTCCTCGGCGCATCTGGCGCGCATCAATGCTGGAGCCGACTCGATGATGGCGCTTTCCGCTGAGGCATTCTGAAAATGATCAGGTCAGTCTGTTCAATATTGAACAGACTGACTATAACACCGCGACCTTGTTAAGGAGAGCAGCGTGGCGACCAATCCCGCAGAAGTGCTTGGCCTTCCCAAACCCTCTTGGGTGACTGAAGACGTAGCCATGCTCTACGATATGTCCGTGCGGTTTCTAGAAACCGAGATTGCGCCGCACTACGCCGAGTACGAGAAGAACGAGATCGTCGACAAGTCGGCTTGGAAAAAGGCTGGCGAAAACGGCCTCCTTTGCGCCTCCATGCCGGAGGAATATGGCGGTTCGGGCGGCACCTTTGCGCATGAAAGCGCAATCGCCGAAGCGCTCGGCCATGTCGGTACGGATGGTTTTGGCATTGCGCTGCACAACGCTATCGTCGCACCCTACATTCTTCACTATGGCTCGGAAGAACAGAAGAAGCGCTGGCTGCCGCGTCTGGCGACCGGCGAACTGATTGGCGCGATCGCCATGACCGAACCGGGCGCAGGCTCTGATCTGCAAGGTGTGAAGACCCGCGCCGACAAGACTGGCAACCAGTACACGATCAACGGCTCCAAGACCTTCATCACCAATGGCCAGAACGCCAATCTGGTGATTGTCGTGGCCAAGACCGATCCGACCAAGGGCGCGAAGGGTACCTCGCTGATTGTCGTCGAGACCGATGAAGTCGAGGGTTATGAGCGAGGCCGCAACCTCGACAAGATTGGCCTCAAGGCGAACGATACGTCGGAGCTTTTCTTCAACGATGTGAAGGTTCCGACGGCGAACCTTCTTGGAACGGAAGAGGGCCAGGGTTTCGTCCATCTGATGCAGCAATTGCCACAGGAACGGCTGCTGGTTGGCTCTCAGGCGATCTCCATGGCCGAGCGCGCGCTTGCGCTGACCATTGACTACGTCAAGGAGCGCAAGGCGTTCGGCAAGCCGATCCTTGAGTTCCAGAACACCCAGTTCAAACTGGCTGAAGTCAAGACCGAGGTCACCATTGGCCGCACCTTCTACAATGACTGCGTTCAGCGCCACCTGAATGGCGGGCTCGATCCCGTAACCGCGTCAATGGCCAAATATTGGCTGACCGACTTGCAGTGCAAGGTCGTGGATGAATGCCTGCAGTTGTTTGGTGGTTATGGTTATATGAATGAATACCCTATCGCCCGGATGTACCGCGACGCTCGCGTCCAACGCATCTACGGCGGCACCAACGAGATCATGAAGGTTCTCATTTCGCGTTCTCTCTGAGAGAAGCGCAAGGAATAAGGAGACGGATTATGGGTGACGTATTTGTCTATGACGCCGTGCGCACGCCGCGCGGCAAGGGCAAGAAGGATGGCTCTCTGCACGAGGTGCCGACGCCCCGTCTGGCGGCGACGGTGCTGAAGGAAGTGCGCGACCGCAACGGCCTCGACACGTCCACCGTCGATGACATCATCTTTGGCTGCGTCGATCCGGTCGGCGAAGCGGGCGCGGTCATCCCGCGGTCGGCGGCTTTTGAGGCCGGTTACGACAACAAGGCTCCGGGCATGCAGATATCGCGCTTCTGCGCCTCCGGCCTTGACGCGATCAACCTGGCGGCAGGCAAGATTGCCCAAGGCTCGGAAGATATTGTCATCGCTGGCGGTGTCGAATCGATGAGCCGCGTCGGCATGGGCGCGTCCGGCGGCTCCTGGTACATGGACCCTTCGGTCGGCTTTCCGGGCTGGTTCATGCCGCAGGGGGTCTCGGCAGACCTGATCGCCACAAAATACGGCATCAGCCGTGATGACGTTGACGCCTATGCGGTCGAGAGCCACAAGCGCGCCGCCCGCTCCTGGGAAAAGGGCTATTTCAACAAGTCGGTCGTGCCGGTGAAAGACATCAACGGCCTGACAATTCTCGACCATGACGAAACGGTGCGCCCCGACGCCAACATGCAGTCGCTGGCGCAGCTCAACCCGTCCTTTGTCATTCCCGGCGAAATGGGCGGCTTCGACGCCGTCGCCGTGCAGCGCTACCCGGAACTTGAAGAGATCAACCACGTCCACCACGCTGGCAACTCGTCCGGCATCGTGGATGGTTCGGCTGCGGTGCTGCTTGGTTCGAAGAAGGGCGGTAGATCCATGGGCCTCCAGCCCCGCGCCCGTATCAAGGCTTTTGCCTCGATCGGCTCGGAACCGGCTATCATGCTGACCGGCCCGGTCGACGTCACTGAGAAGCTCTTGAAGAAGGCAAAGATGACGATCAACGACATCGACTTGTTCGAGCTGAACGAGGCCTTCGCCTCGGTCGTGCTGCGTTACCTGCAGGCTTTTGACATTTCCCATGACAAGATGAACGTCAATGGCGGCGCCATCGCCATGGGTCATCCGCTCGGCGCAACCGGCGCCATCGTGTTCGGCACCGTGCTCGACGAGATGGAGCGCCGCGACCTGAACACCGCGCTTGTCACGCTATGCATCGGCGCCGGCATGGGCACTGCAACCATCATCGAACGCGTCTGATCGGGAGAACCGAACAATGGCCTACAAGAACTTTACCGTAGACGTCGACGCTGACGGCATTGCGCTCGTGACCTGGGACATGCCCGGCAAGACGATGAACGTCATTGACGAGAGCGTCATCGAGGATCTGAGCAAGGTTATCGATCAGGTCACCGGCGACGCCAATATTAAGGGCGCTGTCATCACTTCGGGCAAGGAAGCCTTCTCCGCCGGCGCTGATCTCAACATGCTGCAAAAACAGGTGAAGACCTACGCCCGCGACGCCAGGAAGAACCTCGAAAAAGCGACACAGGAACTGTTTGAAGGCACTGGCGTGCTGCACGGCGTCTACCGCAAGCTCGAAACGTCAGGCAAGCCGTGGGTCGCTGCGATCAATGGCGTATGCATGGGCGGCGGGTTTGAACTGGCGCTGTCGTGCCATGGCCGCGTTGCCGCAAATTCCGACAAGGTGAAGATCGCCCTGCCGGAAGTGAAGGTCGGCATTTTCCCGGGCGCCGGCGGCACCCAGCGCGTGCCGCGCCTGGCAGATACGCAGTCTGCATTGCAGATGCTGACGTCTGGCCAGACGCTGACCGCGCAGAAGGCCAAGGGTATGAACCTTGTGCATCAGGTGGTCGAGCCGGCTGAACTGGTCAGCGCCGCCAAGGCGATGATCAAGGGTGGCCTGAAGGCAGTCCAGCCCTGGGACGAAAAGGGCTTCAAGCTGCCCGGCGGCCCGGTTTATTCGGCGGCAGGCGCAAACCTGTGGCCACCGGCAATCGCCATCCTGCGCCGCGAAACCTCCGGCAACTATCCGGCTGCCGAAGCGATCCTGAAATGCGTCTATGAAGGCTTGCTGGTGCCGTTCGACACCGGACTTTTGATCGAGCGCCGCTACTTCACTGACATCATGAAGTCGAAAGAAGCAGCAGCCATGATCCGCTCGCTGTTTGTTTCGCTGCAGGAGCTGAACAAGGGCGCACGCCGTCCCGAAGGAATCCCCGAAACCAAGTTCAAGAAGATCGGCATCCTCGGCGGTGGCGGCTTCATGGGGGCGGGCATCGGTTATGTAACGGCCAAGGCCGGTATTCCGGTTGTGCTGCTCGACCGCGACCAGGAATCGGCTGACAAGGGCCGCGCTCATGCCGACAACCTGATTTCGGAGGCGATGAAGAAGGGCCGCGCCACGCAGGCCGACAAGGACAAACTGCTTTCTCTCATAACGACCACCGCCGACTACAAGGATCTCGAAGGTTGCGATCTGGTGATCGAGGCCGTGTTCGAGGACTCGGAAGTCAAGAAGGTCGCGACAGAGAAGGCCGAAGCCGTTATGAAGTCTTCAGCCATATTTGCTTCCAACACTTCGACTATTCCAATCACCGGCTTGGCTAAGGCATCGTCGCGACCCAAGAATTTCGTCGGAATCCACTTCTTCTCGCCGGTCGACAAGATGATGCTGGTCGAAGTTATTCTTGGCAAGAAGACTGGCGACAAGGCGGTTGCTGTCGCCATCGACTATGTGCGCGCCATTAAAAAGACGCCGATTGTCGTCAACGACACGCGCGGTTTCTACGTCAACCGCTGCGTGCTGCGCTACATGGCCGAAGCCTTCAAGATGCTGATTGAGGGCGTGCCGGCGCCAATGATCGAGAACGCCGCCAAGGCTGCCGGCATGCCGGTCGGGCCGCTGGCGCTGACTGACGAAACCGCTATCGACCTCGCCCAGAAGATCATGAAGCAGACCATCAAGGATCTGGGCGAAAAGGCCGTCGATCAGGATCAGTTTGCGCTGATCAACACCATGGTCGACAAGTTTGACCGCAAGGGCCGCAAGAACGGCAAGGGCTTCTATGATTATCCGGCCAAGCCGGCGAAGAAGAAGCTGTGGCCGGGTCTGAAAGACCTCTATCCGCAGCTCAAGCCCGAGCAGGTGGATTATGAGGAACTGAAGGTGCGCTTCCTCACCACCATCGCGCTGGAGGCATCCCGCGTCATGGCAGAGGGCATCGTCACCGACCCTCGCGAGGCCGATGTGGGCTCGATCCTGGCCTTCGGCTTTGCGCCTTACACCGGCGGCGCGTTGTCCTATATCGACTTCATGGGCGTAAAGAATTTCGTCGAACAGGCCAAGCGCCTGCAGAAGAAGTACGGTCCGGACTTCAAGCCGCCGAAGCTGCTGCTCGAAATGGCCGAGAAGGGCGAGACCTTCTACGAGCGTTTCGACCCTTACGCGAAGGCCGAGAATAAAGAGGCCGCGTAAGCGCATTTCATGTACGTCTGGGGACGCATGGCTAAAATGGTCGCGACCGTAAAAGGCCGCGGCCCTTTTCTCCCCGGCGATGTGAGCAAACTGCGCTTTCGCTGCTTGCCCACCGATATCGACCCCAATATGCACATGAACAACGCCCGCTACCCGATGATTGCGGATGTTGGCCGCTACGACATCTTTATCCGTGGCGGCTTCATGCGACTTAGACGTGAGCGCAGCTGGGCGCCGATGATGGGCGGTGTCGAATGCGCCTTCCTGCGCGAAATCCGGTGCTGGAGACCTTTTGAGTTGCAATCCACCATGGATTGCTGGGAAGGACAGCAGATACTTGGCCGCCATCGCTTTGTGCTCGAAGACGGCCAGATCGCATGCGAAATCCTAACCACCGCAGGTGTCTATGATTTGAAAGCGCGCCGCTTTGTCACCGTGAGCGAGGTTGCCGAGGCGCTCGGCGGCAATGCAGCGTCGCGGACTCCGACCGATGCTGAAACCGCGTTCATGGCATCGCATGCGCAACTGAGAGAGGCCGGGAAGGCAGCCTGGTCAAACTCAGTCAGGCAAGAATAAATCAATCATTTTCTGCGTATCTATACCGATTGAATGTGGGAGCGCGCCTATGAATGAGAATCTGCGGCCATCGAGCGCCTTTGTTGGCGCATCCTGGGCAGTTCTTGTCGCCGGTATTCTTGCCTACCTCATAGGCCTTTGGAATGCGTCCATGCTGCTCAACGAAAAAGGCTACTACTTCACCATCTTGCTATTTGGTCTGTTCGCTGTCGTCTCCTTGCAGAAAACCGTCCGCGACCGCCAGGAAGGCTGGCCGGTATCCAGCCTGTATTACAATATGTGCTGGGCTGCCTGCATCGCGGCGGTCTGCCTGCTTGTGGTCGGTCTCTGGAACGCCAGCCTGCTTCTGAGCGAGAAGGGCTTCTATGCCATGTCGTTCATTGTTGCGCTTTTCGCAGCGGTGACGGTTCAGAAAAACGTCCGCGATGCGCAGGTGTTTGCGAAGCACAATCCCGAGGAATAGACCAACACGGAGACTTCGGGCTCGCTTTCGATTCAGCCCAGGCCCGGTCCAAACTGCGCCTCTCGGTTTGTCCTGCAAGAACCGCAGGCACTGTCATTATTCGTAGACAGACCATGCACTCGCCGCTATTGTGAGGTATATTTTCCTTTCTGTGGATTGGCGCTGATGATGCTTTCCCATGACCGCGTATGGGCTGCGATTGACGCTTTGGCTGCGCGCAACGATCTATCGGCATCGGCGCTCGCCAAGCAGGCGGGCCTCGATTCGACCGCCTTTAACAAGTCAAAGCGCACTTCCGCCGACGGCCGGCCGCGCTGGCCCTCAACTGAGTCCTTGGCCAAGATCATGGCCGCAACAAAGTCTTCAGTCGAAGATTTTATGGTCTTGCTCAATGCGGAGCCGGCAGCAGCGAGGCAGATCAATCGGGCGGTGCCTTTGATCGGTTTCGCGCAGGCCGGCGCCGGTGGATTTTTCGATGACGCCGGCTTTCCTGCCGGCCAGGGCTTTGATCTGATCGAAATTCCAGGTGGTGTGGAAGAGGGTAGCTACGCATTGCAGGTGCAAGGGGACTCGATGTTGCCGCTCTACCGCGATGGCGACATTCTGGTGGTTCGCCCGGACAGAAATACGCGCCTAGGTGATCGCGTCGTGGTCAAGATAAATACTGGCGAGGTGATGGCCAAAATCCTGGAGCGGCGCTCCGGGGCACAGGTTGAATTGCGCTCGCTCAATCCTGAACACCCGAACCGACGCATCCCGGCTGCCGATGTAGAGTGGATCGCCCGCATCGTATGGGCCAGCCAATAGAATGACCTTTCGAATTGTTCCGGTAATTTGCGGTCTGGCGCTCGTTCTTGCTGGAGCCTTGGGCCTGAAGGCCGGCGGAGAGGCGATCATTGCGCAATACGCGCAGGCCGAAGCGACGGCTTCGACCGAACGCGACGGCGTCGATGAAGAGCTCGCGCTTGCTGCGGCCGGCGCAGACACAGGTCCAGAGGTTGAACCGGTGTCCGGGTTTGAAAATGCGCCCAACCAGGCGCCGAAAGCTGTCGCCGAAAACGGCCGGGTTGTGGAAGCGCCGCCGGTAGAGCAAGGCGGTTATGAGCGGATTGCGCCACGCGCGCCGCTAAGCAGCCTTGGCGTCGCGCGGCCGCCCAAACCAAAAGCCACTCCCATGCCGGAGACGTGGAAATACACGCGGCTCTTCAATCCGGTAGCCACATCTGCCGGCATTGTCGAAGCTCAGGGTTATCGCGTTGCGCTGGCCGGGGTTGAACCTTTACCTGTCGACGAGCAATGCGCGTGGCAGGGCGTAAATTGGCCCTGTGGCGCGCGGGCCAGAACAGCGTTTCGCGCCTGGCTGCGCGCACGCGCCGTCCAATGCAAAGTGCCGCCAGACCCCGAGCGCGACCTGATCACCGCCGCCTGTCAGATAGGCAAGGAAGATGTTGCTGAGTGGCTCGTAACCAGCGGCTGGGTGCGCGCCTTGGCAAACGGCCCTTATGCCGGCATGGGTAAAAAGGCCGAAGACAGCAACAAGGGAATATTTGGCGCGCCGCCGAAGCGGGTCACGACGATCTGGACACCGCCGCTTTCGGTGATGGATGCCTCGACGGAAGGGGCCGGCGAAACAGAGCCGCCGGCGCTTGCTGAACCATCGGCCGTCTTTCCTCCTGCGCCAGAGCCGCCGCAGTAGTCAGGCGGCGAGTTTGCCGTCCAGCGCCCTGACGATCAGTTCGCGCGTATTGTCGATGCCGTAGAGCGCTGCAAAGGAGCCGAAGCGAGGCCCTCGCTCCTGTCCGATCAACACCTGATAGATCATCTGGAAGAACGCAACCGAGACGCCTGGGCCGCCTTCCGGGCTTTGTTTGTTATGGTCCTGATAGCGCTCGATCTTGCGCGCAACGTTAAGAGCCGCGTTCTGGATTGCTTCACCATCTGCATTGGCCGGCAGGTTGCTCAGCATTTCCGATAGTTTCGTCAATGCGTCCCGTTCGACGTCATCAGGTGAGCGGAACTGCTTGGTTGGCTTCACGAAGTCGTCGAAATAGCGGATCGCATAGCCGGTGAGCTTGTCCAGTTCAGGATGCGTCCCAGGCGACACACCGGGCGCGTAGCGGGAGATGAAGCCCCACAGAACATCCTTGTTCTGGGCGTTTGACGCGCTGACCAGATTGAGCAGAAGCGCAAATTGGACTGGCATATCCACCGCCGGTGGGTTCCCTGCGTGCATGTGCCAGACGGGATTGCCGAGCCTTTCTTTCCAATCCTGGCGCGGATAGGCTGACAGGAAGGCGTAATACTCGTCAACAGCCTTCGGAATAACGTCGAAATACAGCTTTTTAGCCTGCCGCGGCCGCTGGTACATGAACAGCCCGAGGCTTTCTGTTGGCGCATAGGTCAGCCATTCATCGATCGTCAGGCCGTTGCCCTTCGATTTGGAAATCTTCTCACCCTTTTCATCAAGGAAAAGTTCATAGACGAAGTGCTCCGGCGCGCGGCCGCCGAGTATCTCGCAGATCTTGTCGTAGATCGGCGCGTTGGTTTGGTGATCCTTACCGAACATTTCAAAGTCGACGTCGAGTGCAGCCCAGCGCATGCCAAAATCCGGCTTCCACTGCATCTTGACCGCGCCGCCTGTCACCGGCAGCGTCGTTTCTTCACCATCCTCGTCGTCAAACGTGATTGTACCGGCAGCGGTGTCCACCGCCTTCATGGGAACGTAAAGTACGCGGCCTGACTTTGGTGAGATCGGAAGAAACGGGCTGTAAGTCGCCTGCCGTTCTGGGCCCAGGGTTGGCAGCATCACCTTCATGATGGCGTCATACTTGGTGACCGCATGCCGCAGCGCGCCGTCGAAACGGCCTGACTTGTAATAGTCCGTCGCGCTGGCGAACTCATAGTCGAAACCGAACGTGTCGAGGAAGCGCCGCAACATTGCATTATTATGGTCGCCAAAACTCGGATAATCGCCTCCAAAAGGGTTGGGCACCGAAGTCAGCGGCATATGAAGGTAAGGTTCAAGCGCAGCCCGATCCGGCACGTTCTCCGGAATTTTCCGCATTCCATCCATATCGTCCGAAAAGCAAAGCAGCCGTGTCTTGACCTTGTCTTCGGTCAAGACGTGGAAAGCGTGCCGCACCATCGTGGTGCGGGCAACCTCGCCGAACGTTCCGATATGCGGCAAGCCTGATGGGCCGTAGCCGGTCTCGAACAACACGACTTCCGGGTAACCGGTTTTGGCATAGCGTTTGACGATCTTTCGGGCTTCCTCGAACGGCCAGGCTTTGCTTTCGCCTGCAGCGGCAAGAAGTTCAGGATTGAGGTCAATGCTATTTTGGTTGGCCATTGGATGTCTTTCACGTTCCATTCCACGTCAGGTGGACGGCGCATCGTCTAGGCAAAGCGATACGGGGCGTCAACTTGAGGTCCGCCCAAGCGGCGGTGTGACTTGTGTTCGCGCGCACGCTTGCCTACCTTCGCTCGACATTCAACAGGAGCTCTTGATGCCGCATCCTTCAGTCCACGAAGCGCTGATATACCTGATGGTGGTCGCATCCGCGTCCGATCGGGACATGTCGGACCCGGAATTGGGGCGCATCGGTCAGGTTGTGCGGTCATGGCCCGTGTTTCAGGATTTCGAGACGCATAGGTTGATCGAGGTAGCGCAGGAGTGTCAGTTGATCGTCCAGTCCGAGAATGGTTTCGAGCAAGTATTGAGCATCGCCAATGCGGTCATTCCAAAACGCCTGCACGACACCGCCTATGCTGCGGCGTTTGAGGTGGCCGCTGCCGATCTTGAGATGCGCATGGAAGAGGCCCGCGTGTTGCAGCGTTTGGCCGAGGCCCTGGATATTTCCGTGAAGACGGTTGATGCGCTGGGGATCGCCGGCAAGGCGCGTTGCCGCACATTGACCTGATCAAAAAAAGTCGACTGGAAAATACCGAAGATAGAGCTCAGCGAAAATGTTCTTGGTCGAAACGGCCTGAATGCCGTAGTTGAGCGCGGCCGTAAGCTCGGGAGCATCCGTTTTGGTCGCGATGGCAAGGCCGGCGCCCAGAAATTCCTGAGAAATATAGGGTCCGCCAGAAAACCGGCAGCAATTGGCCGCAGCGGAACTGGCCAGCCAGAAGCCGAACCGCATCCCGTCTCCAAACATTGCGTCCAATTTTCCAGCCTTGAGATCGTCGTCTATCCAATTCTGGCGCGCATAGGTGACGACGCGCACATCGCCAAACAGCGCGCGCAGCATTTTTTCATGGGCCGAGCCGGCGATCACGCCGACGCGCAGGCCCTGAATTCGGTCATACACGGGTTCACTGAAGGTCTTCGTGGCCAGCGTCACAAATCTCGCAGGAAAAACAAGGTAGGGGCGTGTGAACGAAAGCCTGTTGCGATTGGCCTCGGTAACAGAAATCCCCGCTATGATGGCTTCGCCGCCGCCTTGTTGAAGTGTGGGCTCGAGTTCATTCCAGGGCACAGCCTGGATCTGGCAGCGGTCGAGTATGCCCAACTCGCCGCAGATGGCGCGTGCGAAGTCTATATGAAATCCGGACAGCTTTCCGTCAGCATCAAGGAAGTTGAATGGCGGAAAGTCCGTGGCCGTCAGAAAGCGAAGGCGAGTGAGCTTTGATAGGTCAGGCTTCGGGAGCCTTTCCTTGTTGTCCCAAAGATGCGGGACGCGCGGCTCGGCTGCGGCGCCAATCAGTGTAGCGAACCCGATGACCAGCATCACAGCGAGACGTCTCAAATCACCACCTCTCAGGAGCTTTGCAATAGCGCAACCAAATGAGCGCGTCAGCCTCGTATTGGGCCGCAGGTGGCTACAATTTAATACAATCTAGCATTGTGTGTTTTGTTCTGATTAAATTGCATGGGTTGTGATGGGGTGGTGCATTGAGTAGCTCAATCGACCAACGTACTGGCGTCCTGTGGCTTGGTGGATCGGATCAAGGTGTGGCGTCCGTTGCAAGCACGCGTCCGTCGAATGTGTTCAATATCTACTGAATTCGCCGGCTTATGAAGGAACCTCTCCCTCGGCATGATGACCCCCAGTCTGCCCGCCTGTTGGCTGAAGTCAGGAACTGGCTGCCGGTCTTGCGGATTTTGGGCGTCTCTGGCGAACAATTGGCGCAAACCGCACTTCGCGCGCGCGAAAATGGTTCCACATTCAAATCGGAAATGATTGCCTCAGGGGTCGTAACCGAGGCCGGACTCTACCGCGCGTTGGCCGGGTATATTGGCGTCAGCTATATTGATGACATCGGTTTCGGCGAGATACTCACGCGTGACGTGGAATGCCTGGCCGAGCTTGGGCGTCAGAATATTCGCGTGCTCGCCCGCCTCGGCGCAGATTCGGATCCGTCAAATCTGGTCATCGCGCCAACCGAGGTCAATTTCGAGAGCCTCAATGACCTGCGTGGCCGCAGCGGCGGCCTCAAGAGCCGAATTGTGGTCTCGACCCCGACTGCGCTGCGCGGCGCCTTGATGGACCATAGCCGCAAAGCGCTGACGAGAGCAGCCACTTTGGGCCTGTTTGACAGCAATCCCGAATTTTCGGCCAGAATTGTTGCAACCGCAAGGCAAGGCGTGCTGGTTGGGCTCGTGATGCTTGCCCTGCCGCTGCTGCTTTATTTTTTTACGACGCACACATTTGTTTCGATCCACCTTGCCAGCGCGCTGCTCTTCACCGCCTACGCGGTTCTACGCATCAAGGCGGCGCATTTTGTGATTGCAAGGCCGCGTGCGCGCATTTCGCTCCCGCTTTCAGAAACCGGAGACAAGCCGGTCTATTCGGTTCTAGTCGCCTTGTATCGGGAGCAGGAGGTTGTTCCGCAGTTGCTGATCGCTTTGAGCAGGCTTGTGTGGCCGCGCAACAAGCTCGAGATCAAGTTGATCTGCGAGGCTGATGATCATCGCACGATAGAGGCAATCCGGTCGCACGAGTTGCGCAGTTGCGTCGAGGTGATCGAGGTGCCGCCCTCGCACCCGCGCACTAAACCGAAGGCGCTAAATTATGCGCTTCCCCTCACGTCGGGCGCCTTTGTTGCGCTTTTCGATGCGGAGGACCGGCCGCATCCATATCAACTGGTCGAGGCCTGGAGCAGGTTCCAAATGTGCGGCGAGAATATCGCCTGCCTCCAGGCGCCGCTGAAGATTGACAATCCGCACGCATGTTTGCTGGCGCGGCTGTTTGCCTTTGAATACACAGCCCTGTTCCAGGGGCTTTTGCCCTGGTTGGCCGAGATGCGCAGCTTCTTGCCGCTCGGCGGCACGTCGACGCATTTCCGACGCACTGCGCTGGTGAATTCAGGCAACTGGGATCCATACAACGTTACCGAGGACGCCGATCTTGGCCTGCGTCTCGCCAGGCACGGCTACGCCATAGAAACTTTGCATTTGCCAACGCTGGAGTCTGCGCCTGACACACTGTCGTCGTGGATGCCCCAGCGCACCCGCTGGTGCAAGGGATGGATGCAGACCTGGCTCGTGCACATGCGGCGCCCGCACTCCATGTTGGCTGAACTCGGCATAGGCGGATTCGTGCGCACCCAAATTCTTTTGGCCGGGATTGTTCTATCGATGTTGACCTATCCGGTGCTGTTGGCGTCTGTCCTGATCTATTCGGTTGCGTCTTTGTTCGGTTGGCGCCTCGATACCTGGCAGTACTATCTGCTTGGGCTTGATCTGATCAATCTCGGGATTGCCTACTCAGCTTTGCTGATTTTGGGCTATGTGGCGACGCCAAAAGCCGGGCGCCGAAACCTTGCCAAAGTTGCGCTGTCACTGCCCGGCTATTGGCTCCTGATTTCGATCGCAGCCTGGCGCGCGGTATGGGAACTCATTCGCGCGCCACACCACTGGAATAAGACGCCACACAAAATATCAGCGTCACGCGCGGCTTTTGTCAGGCCGATGACTTCGTCAGCGCAGGTCCCTCACTGATGATCTTCGGGTCATGCTTGCCGATCTTTTCCATGTCGCGTCCGTCATAGGGGATTGCCCGCAGTACATGGCGGATCACTTCCAGTCTGGCGCGCCGCTTGTCGTTTGATCGCACCACGACCCATGGCGCTTCTTTGCTGTGGGTTCGATCAAACATGAGTTTGATTGCGTCAGAATATGCATCCCACCTGGACATTCCCGCGACATCCATTGGCGAAAACTTCCAGTTGGTCAGCGGACTATGCCGTCGATCATGGAAACGCTTCAGCTGCATCTCCTGGCCGATGTCCAGCCAGAACTTGAAGAAGCGTATGCCGTCATAAATGATCTGCTGCTCGAACGCTGGCGTCTCTTTGAGAAATTTCTGATGCTGTTCGGGCGTGCAAAAGCCCATCACAGGCTCCACGCCTGCTCGATTGTACCAGGAACGGTCGAAGGTGACGAATTCGCCTGTCGTGGGGAAATGGGCCACATAGCGCTGATAGTACCATTGCCCCCGCTCGGTTTCAGTTGGTTTTGGCAACGCTACATTTCGCGCCTGGCGCGGGTTCATGTAATGTCGCAGAACGTCGATTGTGCCACCCTTGCCGGCCGCGTCGCGCCCCTCGAACAAGATAAGCGCGCGCTCGCCTGTCTTCTGCAACCATGCCTGCATCTTGACCAATTCGATCTGCAACGTTTCCAGTGTCTGCGCGTAGTGATCTTTGTCCAGCTTGTCGTCATAAGGATAGCCGCCAGATCGAAGCGCCTTCTTTTTTATCCAGCCGGGCAGGTCGGGGTTCTCTATATCGAAGCTGCGCACCTCGCCATTCAGGCTGATGTCGACTGACCCGTTTGATGAGGCCGTCTCCGTGAGCGGAACAACTGACGGCGCCGCATCTTTCCTGGAAGAACCGTCTCTTTGTTTTTTCATTGACATCACCTGTTCCTGTCATTTGCGCATGTTAGACCCAGAAACGGTCTATTGGTCCGGCAGCGCCAGACCAGAAGGCATAACAGTTTGTTGGCGCGGATGTGAAGATGACGAAATTTGCGCAAAGGCTCCTGTGGCGCGGCTGGTTTATTCTGGCGGCGATCGCACTGGTTTGGCTTGCCTACGGCGTCAGCAGCGTTTCAACGCTGCTGACGCCGCTTGTGTCTTCCGTATGCATCCTTGGCCTGGCGATAGCTAAACCCCTTGGTGATGAAGCGTCTCAGGAGCGAACGGCGCATCAGGCAGACAACACGACGCCCACAGTCTCACAATTTGCCGCTGCACTGCCCGATCCAGTCGTGTTCTTCGACGCCGGTGGGTTTTTGACAGAAGCCAATCAGGCCGCGATCGAGAATTTCGGCGCGGTGAAGCCGGGTACGCCTCTGGCGCTGAAATTCCGCGCGCCGGAACTGCGCGAGCTTGTGGAGAGTGTGCTGGCAGGCCGTGACGCCCTGCCAGTCGACTATTTTGAGCGTGTCCCCGTTGAACGCGTTTTTCGCGCTTCAGGCAAGCCTGTGGGCGAAAGCGGCAAGGTTTTCGTGCTGGTCTTCAAGGACCAAAGCGAGACGCGGCGCATCGACCGTATGCGCGCCGATTTTATAGCCAATGCAAGCCACGAGTTGCGCACGCCGCTGGCCTCTGTCGCAGGCTTTGTCGAAACATTGCGTGGGCCGGCAAAAAACGACGCGACGGCGCGCGAGCAATTCCTGGAGATTATGCAAAAGCAGACTGAACGGATGGCGCGGCTGCTGGACGATCTGCTGTCGCTGTCACGGCTCGAAATGAAACCGCGTCTCGCGTCGACTTCGATTCTCGATCTTAAGGAAGTCGTCAATACGGTGCTTGCGTCGCATGCGCCGCTGGCGAAGGACAGCGGCGTGGCGCTGGAGACAGATTTTTCAGACCTTGATGCCCGCGTGGCTGGCGATCGCGACGAATTGGTTCAGGTGTTTGAAAACCTGGTCGAGAACGCCTGCAAATATGGTCAATCGGGAGGAAGAGTCGTGGTCTCTATAGCGCCGGGCTCGTCAGGTCCCCAAACCGAGATCGACGTCACGGTTCGCGATTTCGGCCCGGGCATACCCACCGAACATATTCCGCGCATCACCGAACGCTTCTATCGCGTCGAAGCTGAGGCGGGCAAACAACAGAAGGGCACAGGGCTTGGACTGGCCATCGTGAAGCATATCCTGACCCGGCACAATGCGCGCCTGACGATCAAATCGGAACTTGGGCAGGGAGCGGCTTTTAGCGTTCATTTTCCTGCCAAGGCGGCCTAACCCTACTGATTTCTTTTTTCTGTCATGCAACTCGGCTAGATTTGCCCCAGGCCAGATGCGGTCGAGGTGGGAGAAAAATGAATTCGGTGCACATCGTCAGCGCCTTTGACGGCGATCTGAAATTCATTTCCGACCGCTTGGGCGCAATGGGCGGGCACGCCGAGCGGATGGTTGAGCAGGCAGTAGTTGCTCTGGTCACGTCCGACGCGGTATTGGCGCGCAAGGTTGTCGCTGACGACGCCTTGCTGGATGTCGCAGAGCGGGAGATTGGCGACAAGGCGATTACCCTGATTGGCAAACGCCAGCCATTGGCGGCGGATCTGCGCGAAGTCATCGGCGCGATCCGCATTTCATCGGATCTCGAACGAGTCGGCGACCTTGGCAAGAATCTCGCAAAGCGCGCGATCACAATCGCCGAATCCTCGCGGCCTGCCAGTCTCTACCGAGGCCTGGAATCCCTGGCTGAACTGGCCTTGGTTCAGCTTAAGGAAGTTCTCGATGTCTATGCCTCGCGCGATATTGGCCGCCTGACCTTCATGCGGGATCGTGACGACCAGATTGACGCCAAATACACCTCGCTGTTTCGCGAGTTGCTGACCTACATGATGGAAGATCCGCGCAACATAACGCCGTGTACGCACCTGCTGTTTTGCGCCAAGAACATTGAGCGCATTGGCGATCACGCGACCAACATCGCTGAGACGATCTATTATGTGCTCACTGGCCGGCAAATGCCGCCGGATCGCCCCAAGGATGACAACAGCTACAGCATCACCACGGCATGACAGGCGAGAAAAGCGCCGTCAGTGTATAGGACATCGGACCAGTTCGGGCGCAGCCCGGCGGGTTAGCTACTACATAACAAACGCCAGTTCCGAGGTTGTCGCTGTGACGAGCGAACCCATGCAATCTCAAAGTTGGCAGGCGCTACACCCGCCGCGAGACAGACTATAGCCTGTCCCGCTTAGGCCGGGCATTGCTGCGGCTGGACGCCCCGAAAAAATCCCCTGCCTTGTCGTTTTCAGGAGCCTCTCCTGCGCTACCGCGCGCGCCGGCGCTCGGACGCTGGCTGGAAAGCTATCTTTGCGTGGTAGCGGCAATAGGGGCCGGCTTCCTGATTGTCGACGCCGCAGAAATTGAAGCTGTCCGTCAACGGGTCGCCATTGGGCCATTTGCAAGTACGCTCGGTGAGTTCGGTCAGCTGTATCTTACGCATGATCGGCACGACCACGTCTTCAGTGGGACGCAAATGCTGGCGCGCCACAGGTTCGACATCGAACGCCATTTTGAGTGCGGTTGAGCCGATCGAAAGCGGGCGCGCAGAAGTGCTTTGGCTGTGGTTGTGGCTGTGGCTCTTGGTCGCGCGCGGCGCCGCTGGCTGCGCGACCTTCTTGGTCCGCGGCGCAGCGCCATTGGTTCGGCCGCGGCTTGAGAGTTTCAGCCTGTGTACTTTGCCGATCACCGCATTGCGGCTGACATTGCCGAGCTGCGCTGCGATCTGACTCGCGCTCAATCCGTCTTGCCAGAGCTTGCGCAGGAGTTCGACGCGTTCGTCAGTCCAATTCATCAAATGCTCCTTTTCGAGCAGTCGGAATCCATTCACCCTCGAGCCTTGCCCGAGATTGACGCCATACATCTATGGGGTGCCTAGTTCCGCCGCACGAAATCTAGTTCTTCTTGACCTTTGACTTACCTTATCGGCGGACTCCGTGACAAGAGTCGAGCAGAGCAGCCGATTCGTTTTTTTCCGCTTTTCCCCAACTTGACGGTGAGTCGCCGGTCTTCTGGAGCAAACGGGTTCCGTTGACTTGCCGTGCGAAAAACCTGATATGATCGCACAGCCGCCGCATTAGGCGGCTTTTTTGATTTCTGGCGCTGCCATTGGAGCACAAGTAATGTCGGCCTCGGCCATTTACGATACTTTTGTCCGCACACCGCTGGCTTTTGAGCGCGGTGAAGGTTCCTGGCTGATCACTGAAGGCGGCGAACGATATCTGGACTTTACCAGCGGCATAGCTGTGAACGTTCTCGGGCACGCTCATCCGCATCTGGTGAAGGCGCTGACCGATCAGGCGCAAAAACTGTGGCATATCTCCAATCTGTTCGAGATCCCGGATCAGGAGAGGCTGGGAGAACGTCTGGTCGAGGCCAGCTTCGCCGACAAGGTATTTTTCACCAATTCAGGCGCTGAAGCGCTGGAATGCGCCATCAAGACGGCGCGCCGCTGGCACTATCATCATGGCCGGCCGGAGCGTTTTCGCACGATCACATTTGAAGGCGCATTTCACGGACGCACGCTGGCGACGATCGCGGCAGGCGGCCAAGCCAAATATCTGGAAGGTTTTGGTCCGAAAGCCGACGGTTTTGACCAGGTCCCCTTTGACGATCTGGATGCCGCCGAAAAGATGATCGGCCCGCATACGGCTGCGATCCTGCTCGAACCTGTACAAGGCGAGGGCGGCGTTCGCGCGTTTCCAGCCGCGTCGCTGAAGCGCGTACGTCAGCTATGTGACCGGCACGGGCTGTTGATGATCCTGGACGAAGTGCAATGCGGTGTCGGCCGCACCGGCAAGATGTTCGCCCATGAGTGGGCCGGCGCTACGCCTGATATTATGGCGCTGGCCAAGGGCATTGGCGGCGGCTTTCCGATGGGCGCGTGCCTGGCGACCGCCGAGGCGGCAAGCGGCATGACAGCAGGTATTCACGGTACGACATTTGGCGGCAATCCGCTGGCCATGTCGGCTGGCAACGCCGTACTTGACGTGTTGCTTGAGGACGGCTTCCTGGCGGACGTCCAACGCAAGGCGCTTCTGGCCAAGCAGAACCTTGCCGCAGTTGCGGACGAATTCCCCGATATTA
>Ga0209573_1000808_pt1 | contig 56776 bp, 44 predicted proteins | sample TNRBio252014_DNA_FD_185870 | JGI IMG/M metagenome (GOLD analysis project Ga0209573, IMG submission 185870) | Wastewater treatment Type I Accumulibacter community from EBPR Bioreactor in Madison, WI, USA - TNR Reactor_6/25/2014_ DNA (SPAdes)... | ecosystem: Engineered > Bioreactor > EBPR >...
TGCAACTAAAATTATGCTTAAAGGAAAAAGTTTGCGTAATTCATGATCATTTTTTAACTTTATTTTCCTTTTGATCCGGGGGTCAAAGATTCCGTCAACCGGGGGGTCAATTCTTAGTCAATAGACAATCATTTTTGATTTTCAAAGTAAAACGAACAGGAATCGAGGGTAAAAAAGTATTTGAAATAGGTGAAAAGTATTTCTTTGAAGATATTGGTATTCGTAATGCAATTGTTGGTTATAAAACAAGTGATATACATAAAATTTTGGAAAACGTTGTTTATCTGCACTTACGAATGGCTGGATATTCAGTTACTGTTGGTCAGGTGGGGAATAAAGTAATTGATTTCATCGCACAAAAGTCTGGGGAAAAGATTTATGTTCAAGTTGCTGATATGTTAACAAATGAGGAAACTTTAAATCGGGAATATGGAAATTTACTTGAAATACCAGATAACTTTCCAAAGTATGTAGTTACAATGGATGAATTGACTGAAATATCAACACATAAGGGAATTAATCGAATGCATGTTAAAGATTTTTGTTTAAAAATGGTGCAACACATATTATCATCATGGAATTACAGATACTTTTACACAGTTGATTTTGAAATTATTGAAAAAAAAGCCAGTTGGCAACAAACTACATAAAACATTTGGTATTCAGTGATTTGCGAAGGTTTCGTTCCCGCTTCAGCATTCTTGTCGGTAGACAAGTTTGCAACCCGCAAACCCAACCGTTTCATATTGTCAAACCGTTGTACAACCAACCATTTGCGATTGTATTCACAAATAATTATAACCAAATGTGATTATGTTCAAGAAAAATTATGTCTATGAAATAAAAAATGTTTCAAAGATTTCTAAAAGTGAAATTTCATAAAAAAATGGGTCCCGGACAAGTGTATTTTCCGACCAAACAGAGCCTCTTCACCAGTGTCAAAACAAACCGGATCTACAGATAAATTCCGCCGGAATAGCCTGCTGACCTGAGCAAGGAATCGTATCCCTCAATTTCACAGCGAAACAAGGCGCCATCGATCATGTCGAAAATCAAGGTTTATCATAATATTTTTTAAATTTGTCTGTTTATTTGCTTAAAACACAAAAAAGTGATGCTTTATGGCTGATATCATTCAGCTTTTACCCGATTCAATCGCCAATCAGATCGCTGCAGGAGAAGTCATCCAGCGGCCGGCCAGCGTCATCAAGGAATTGATGGAAAATGCCATAGATGCCGGAGCCGATACCATACAGGTGATCATAAAAGACGCAGGCAAAACACTGATTCAGGTCATTGACAATGGCAGTGGTATGTCGGAAACGGACGCACGCATCAGCTTTGAAAGACATGCTACCTCCAAAATCAGGACAGCCAATGATCTGTTCCATATCCAAACCAAAGGTTTCCGGGGCGAAGCACTGGCTTCCATTGCAGCCATCGCTCATGTGGAAATGATCACAAAAACCGGCGAACAGGAACTCGGCGCTCAATTGATCATGGAGGGAAGTACACTCGTGAAACAGACTTATTGCCAGGCGGCAACGGGTACCAGGATCTCTGTAAAAAACCTTTTTTACAACGTTCCTGCCAGAAGGAAATTTCTGAAGTCTGATACCGTCGAACTCAAACACCTTACCGACGAATTCATGCGCATCGTGCTGGCGCATCCTCAGATCAAATTTTCCCTGCATCACAACGATCGGGAAATGTACCACCTCAACGGAGGCAATCTGGTTCAACGGATCTCCGGCTTATTCGGAAAACAATTCAGCGCCAAACTCATGCCTGTGCTTGAAAACGCTGATGCTGTCAATATCACCGGACTTATTGGAAAACCTGAACTATCAAGGAAAGCTCGAAATCATCAGTATCTATTTGTAAATCAAAGGTTTATAAAGAGTAATTACCTCTCTCATGCCGTGCGGTTTGCTTATGAAAATACCATTCCCGGTGATGAATATCCTCCTTATTTTCTGTTTTTGGAAATAGATCCTGAGAAAATTGATGTGAATATCCATCCGACCAAACAGGAGATCAAATTTGAAGATGAAAAGCTTATTTACAATTATCTTCGGGTAACTGTCCGGCAAGCTCTGGGAAAATTCAGCAATACACCTTTACTCGATATCGAAACCAATACATCTTTTGATCAAATGATCCAGCTTTCCAGACAAAACAGAACTTTTGAACCAGATTCCCGCCCCCCTCATCCGTCCGGTGGTGGAACTGCAAATAATGACTGGGAACAATTGTATAAGGACCTTTGGAGGGATAGATCAGATCCTGTAACTGAACTGATCTCTGAATCGGGTCTGAACCTGGAAACTTTTGACAAAACAGCTTCTGATCTAATCGGAAAAACAGTTGATAATGAGGATTTTGAAACGCTGAATCAACCTGTTCAAATTCACCAAAGCTATATTTTGAGTCAAATAAAATCCGGATTTATCCTGATAGATCAAAAAAGTGCTCATGAACGCATCCTGTATGAAAAATATCTTTTGGCACTTGAAAATGCCAAAATTCCCAGCCAACAGGAATTGTTTCCGATTTCTCTTGAATTGAACCCTGAAAAAGCTGCCGTTTTACTGGAACTCTTGCCCAAAATTAATGCCCTCGGCTTTATGATTGAAGAGTTTGGCCGGAATGGTTTTATTATCAAGGGCATGCCGGTTGGCCTGGAGATCAGCTCCAATCCGCAGGATCTGATTTTGCACATAATAGACAGTTATACCGAAAACCTGGAGTTTCATCTGGGTATTCATGAGAACCTGGCAAGGTCTTTTGCAGTGAATGCTGCCGTAAAAAGAGGAAAAAAACTGACAACCGGAGAAATGCACCTGCTGATTGATGAACTTTTTGCCTGTGAAAATCCTTATAATAGTCCGATCGGCAGAAAATGTTTTATTACCTATGACCTGAACGAAATAAACCGGAAATTTGCCGGAAGTTCAAGGATTTAATCAAAATGTATGCTCAATAATATCACACCAATTGTCAAAAACCTGCTCATTATAAATATCCTGATATTTGTGGTCTTTAAATTTTTTATGCCGGACTGGAGCTATTTCGTTGAGGCGTTTTACCCGGCTTCCAGCGAGTTCCTTCCTGTTCAGTTGGTAGGTCATATGTTCATGCATGCCAATTTACCACACTTGTTTTTCAATATGTTTGCACTGTATATGTTCGGAACGGTTTTGGAGCATTACTGGGGACCCAGATTTTTTCTTTTATTCTACCTTGTTTCCGGTTTTGGTGCTATTGCCCTACATTTTCTGGTTAAATATATCAGTATTCAGATGTTGACAGCAGATATTAGTCCTGAATTGGTCCAACAGGTATTCAATGAGGGATATGCGGTTCTGGCACGGGGAGAAAATTATGCAGATCCTGCCCTTTCAAAACTTAATCTGAATGTAAACATCCCTGCAGTTGGTGCATCAGGAGCTGTATATGGTTTGCTGGCTGGTTTTGGTCTTCAATTTCCAAGGCATAAATTGATGTTGTTATTTCCTCCTATTCCGATTGAGGCCAGATTTTTTATACCCATTCTGATCATTTTTGAATTTTTTGCAGGTTTCAGCGGTGGATCCAATATCGCTCACTTTGCGCATATTGGCGGGGCTTTGTTTGGATTTATACTGCTTAAGTTTCGATATAAATTGAATCTCTGATGTTCAGATCCATTTTTCAAGATTTAAAATACGGATTACGGTCTGGTTCTACCGTTACCAAAATTATTCTGATCAATGTGCTGCTATTTGTGGTGGTCGGGGTTATTTTGAAATCCTTTGTTCCGGATGCGTACGACTGGCTGGTACCCTATCTTGCTTTGTCCTCTGACCTGGTGTGGAATCTGACACATCCATGGGTCATCATCACACATATTTTCATTCATGCAGGGATTTGGCATATACTGTGGAACATGTTGCAGTTCTATTGGTTTGGAAATATAGTGGGTGACCTGATCGGTGATAAAAAAATTCTGGCGCTATATATCTACGGCGCTTTTTCTGGTGTCATTTTATATTTGGTTTCCTATCATTTTATTCTTCCGGAGCATTATATTGGCGCTTATGCCTTTGGTGCTTCAGCTGCAGTCATGGCGGTTACAGTAGCTGCCGGATTTCTCGCACCGGATTATAAATTACACCTGATACTTATAGGTCCTGTTTCGATAAAATATATAGTGCTTTTTATGGTGATTTCCGATCTGGTCGGAACTACCGGTATGATCAATACCGGCGGCCATTTTGCCCATTTGGGCGGTGCTATTTTAGGATGGATTTTTATATCCAATCTGAAATCCGGAAATGATTTATCCATTGGTTTTAATAAATTTGTTGGATATTTGATGGAAAAAATAACAGGAATTATTTCCAAACCAAAATTGAGGGTGGCTCACAAGAGTCCCGGGTTTAAACACGAAAACAGATACGGGGCTAACAAATCCGGGCATCTTCGTGAGGTAGACAGAATTCTTGAAAAAATACACAGACATGGCTATGACAGCCTGACAAAGGAAGAAAAGAAAGTTTTATTTGACGCTGGGAAAAACGAGGATTGAAGCTGATCAAAAAAATATTGTTAATTCTGAATGCTATACTTGTAGCGCTTAGTCTTTTTGCTTTTCTTTCACCGTATGTAAGTCCTGAAAAAATCTGGTTTTTCTCCTTCTTAGGTCTGTTTTTTCCTGTTTTAATGTTATTGAACCTAGTTTTTGTTTTATTCTGGTGGATAACTGACTGGAAACATTCGTGGATGAGTATCCTGATACTGATGGGCGGAATATTTATTTCTCCATATATTCTTTCATTCCGGGGAACAGAATCATCTGATGATTATACCATTTCAGTAGCTTCCTACAACATGAATTACGCCTATGGAACTTTTCTCCCGGGCAGTAAGCAATACGATCAGGGCAGTATAGAGGTATTCAGATCCTTTTTGACAGATACCCTCGAATCTGATATTTTGTGTGGCCAGGAAATCAATGGTTTTTTGGAAAAATTACTCAACGGACATTATCCTTACATTGCCAGTAGTCCCAATGTCCGTACGATAATCTATTCAAAATTTCCTTTTATAAACAAAGGTACCATTGATTTTGGCGGGAAAACCACTTCATGCGTTTGGGCGGATCTGTTGGTTAAAAAGGATACAATTAGAGTGTATAGTGCTCATTTTCAATCAAATAACATAACAAAAGATGCGGATCAGGTTTTTGAAGATGTTGAGAACCGACAGAGTTTTAAGTTTTTCAGGATCCGCTCCATCCTTGCAAAATACAAGAATAATGTGATCATCCGGGCTGATCAGGCGAGAAAAGTCCGTGAACACATGGACAACTGTACTCATCCAATCATAATGGGCGTTGATCTGAATGACCCACCTATTTCGTACACTCACCGCAAGTTTTCTTCCATACTCCAGGATGCTTTCACCGTGCAGGGAGAAGGATTCAGTTCCAGCTATGCCGGTAAGATCCCTTTGTTGCGAATTGACAATTTATTTTTTTCAAAGGACTTTGAGGTTGCTTCTTACAAAGTGTACAGAGAAAAATACTCAGATCACTATCCCATTAAATCTACTGTAAGATTTATAGGTAAATAGGCTTTGCAAGAAAATGCCAACTGCTGTGTTATGTTTGATTTTGAAACCCGCATTTACAATTAGGATAATCTTTGTCTTCAAATACCCCGCCAGCCTTGTCCCAAAAGTTTTCTTTTCAAAGACTGAAATAACATCAGTTTTCTTACAGACAACAAACAAAAACTTACTGCCTGTTTCCGGGATGCTTGCTTTTTTCGCCAGATTGGTAAAATTTTCCCCCGGATAAATTATCAGTTCTTTAGTTTCCGGTATTTTTAATCACATACTTCAGTATTCGCTTGTCTCCGAAAGATTTGATGGCATAGGCAAAAATAATTCCGGAAAAAACATCAATGCTATAATGCGCCCTAGAAAAGAAAAGGCAAATCATAATTACCATCGTATCCAATAATAATATGCTTTTGTAGTACTTATTTCTCGCCAATAAAAAGTAAAAATAAGCCAACCCGATGTGCCCTGAGGGATAAACGCCCAGTTCTATTTTTGAAAACCCATTGAAAGCACCATCTGTTCCATCAAAAAACTCAGGATTACCGATCGGTGTGAGCACAATGAAAATGGCTCTTAATATTTGAAAAATACTAAATAGTATTAAATAATACGGAACCCGTTCAAAATCTTTGTTGTGAATGATATTAAGTATAAAAACAGCTATAGAAATCAGGCTGAAAATATCACATAGTGAATCAATGTTCCAATATGGTATATTGTCCAATATAAGGTCTGGCAGGGCTGGAAGTGTGTTACCTTCCTCATAATTTCTAAACAAATATCCCTGGGACACAAAATTTAGTTGCATGCCTGTAAACAACAGGAACAAACCGATATAAAAGTATTTGTTTTTAAACAATTTTATGATATCCGCTATCATAATTCATGCTTTAAACGGTTTATAATCATATACTTATCATTATTAATCGCCATAATCATATTTGATTTGTCCAAGCAGATACTCTTTGCCGGTGAACATCCTCACGATGTGGATCTTGATATATTTGATAAAAACCTGGATGGCTCCTTCAGTCATTGCCCTTCTGTCAGATGAATAGAATTTTGGGCTAAGGATATGAAATTTAAATCCGAACTCTTTCCTTGCTCTTTTGACATAATTGCAGTCCTCACATATAGCCAGATCTTCCCGAAATCCTTGTAAAGCCTGATGTACTGATTTTGTGCTTAATAAACATGCTCCATAAGCAGCTGAGTAAAAAGACTTTGTATAAATCATGAAAAAGTTCAATAAGACCGCTCCAATATTTGATCCCAGACGTTTTTCACTTATCCTCAGAGGACAGGAAGCAATGTCTGGTTGTTTTTTTTGTATTTCTTTCAGTATCTGATCGATAAAATTTGGAAACAACATTGTATCTGCATCCATGAACAATAATCTTTCATAGCTTGCCACAGCTTCCCCCTGATTTCTGGCATAGGCCGGTCCTTTTGCTGAATCAAGTTTTAAGTATTTAAACTCAGGAAAATACTGACTCGCAGCGCAGGCATATTGTCTGGTTTTATCTTTGCTGTCGCTGTCAACTACAATAATTTCAAACTGCTTATTGCTTTGTGCGGCCAGCGATTCAAGTAACTGGGGTAAATACTTTTCTTCATTTTTTGCTATAATAATGATGCTGATCTTTTGAACATCTGCTGCTGTTTCTATTTTTTCCATCACAAAGTTTTATTGATTCGCTTTGATCCTTAATTACAGGAATGATCAAAAAAAGCATTTTTCTGAATTGGAATTCCACGAAAAGGAATATTGTACACCAACCAAAAAAAATTATGGAATATTAAACATCCGGGGTGTTAATCTATCGGATGCATCTTTTTACGTTTCAGCCTGAGCATTTCGATCATGTAGTCTTTTCTGCCATATTTTATTTATGACAAAAGCCTTTTATCCGGATTCGGATGTAAGTTATCTCCGTAGTTTTAAACTGCTATGATTCTGAAATCAAACACTTATTTTGAATTCAAAATGAAGCATGTATAGTTTTCCTACCTCAAAGAACGGATGGGATAAAAGGATAATACAATACTAAACATTATGAGATGTATATTAACAGCTATTCACCTCCAGTTTATAATTTTTAAGATACCAATTATCCTGTTCTATTTTGACGGAGAAAGAGCATTTGCAGGGTTTGGTGATGAAAGTATAATGTTGCTTTCAAATTTATTACATTTAAACGGTTTTATCAATGGCTGAATATCATTTCTTAAGTTTTTTAAATAATAAATTCACTTTTCCGGCATATTAGTTAATTTTCTGTAATTGTTTAGCTCAATAGTCTTTTAGTCTTAAGTCTATTAGCTAATGATTTATACCAAAGAAAAAAACCTCTGTTTCCCGGATAAATTGGGTGTCTTTTGCTCAAAGTACACGCTCAATTCAAAGAGACTAACAGGCTAACAGACAAATTAGCTAACCACCTAAATAGCTACAATTTGCTTTGATGAAAACAAAATTTAATCTCCTTGATGAGACATTCCATTGTTGGTATAAGATATTGTCACCAAAAGATGATATTTTTGACAGAATTTGCCAATTCGTTGTTCAGATTATCAAAAAAGTATGATTGATTTACAAAAAATACTAAGTTTTTCAGGATTCAAAAAATGGGGTATCAAAAACCTCAACGAACAATACTATTTATTGATAATCAGTTTTTTAGTTGGGGGTTTAGCTGGTTTGGCTTCGTATTTTATGAAAGCCAGTGCGAATCTGGTAAAAAGCAATGTTTTGAAGATTGTAGGTTTCGAATATTTCAACCTGCTCTTTTTTATTTTTCCATTGATCGGGATATTTATAGTGATTTTGATCATGCGGTTTGGCATGAAACAGGTTTTCCGCCATGGGATAGTTACGACCTTGTATGCTATTGCCAAAGAAAAAAGCATCATGGGGATCAAAACTGTATTTGGCCCGTTGATCACTGCTGCGATTACAGTTGCATTTGGTGGATCCGCAGGTGTCGAAGGCCCAGCTGTTGCTTCAGGTAGTGCTGTTGGTTCTCAAATCGCCCAAAAATTCCGTTTAAATCAAAAACACACTTCGTTGATGCTGGCTTGTGGTGCGACGGGAGCAATGGCCGGATCTTTAAATGCACCCATAACCGGATTGATTTTTACGCTGGAAGTACTGATGTTGGATTTGACGGCATATTCAGTTTTACCTTTGTTGGGGGCATCAATCAGTGGTGTATTGGTTGCAAAAATTATGTTTGGAGGAGATTACCTGATCAATGTTCGGCTGATCGAAGGTTTTGAGGTAGCGGATATACCTTTTTTCATACTACTAGGGATTATCACCGGATTGGTTTCAGTATATTTCAACAGGTCTTTCTGGTATATTGAAAAACTCTTTAAAAAAGTCCGCAACTATTGGTATAGGTTCATCATAGCCGGAGCTGTTTTGGGTTTGATGATATTTTGCATTCCCGCATTATATGGTGAAGGCTATAATACCATTAATTTAATATTACAGGGGAATTATGAGCAAATCTTTTCTCACAATCCATTTTTTGATTCAACAGACAGTCTTTGGATCTTCTTTTTGCTGCTGACTGGGTTGGTGTTTTTTAAGGTGATTGCCACGAGTTTGACCTTAGTTGCGGGTGGTGTCGGCGGTGTTGTTGCACCCAGTTTATTCACAGGAGCTACCCTGGGTTTTACAGGTGCGATGGCTTTGAACACTTTCACAGGAGTAGAAGTGAATCCGGTGCAATTTACTTTGCTGGGCATGTCCGGCGTTTTTGCCGGTATTCTGTTTGCACCTTTGACGGCGATTTTTCTAATCGCGGAATTGACTGGGGGATACACCCTGATGGTTCCTTTGATGATAGTGGTCATCATTTCATATTTAATGGTAAGGATTTACGTTAAGCATAGTATTTATACCAGACAATTGGCTGAGAGAAAACAATTATTGACCCACAATAAAGATCAGGTCATCCTTCATTACATGAATATACAGGAAATTCTGGAGAATGATTTTATCCAAATACCACCTCAATCCACTTTAGGTGAAGTGGTAAAAGCCATTCAGCGCTCCAGGAGAAATATATTTCCGGTAGTAGATTCTAATCAACATTTAAAAGGAGTGGTTTATATGGATCATATCCGACATATTATTTTCAATGAAAAGTTATACGAAAAGGTCCGTGTTGAACAATTGATGAACAATGTCATGACTTATATTGATATCAAAGATTATATGGAAACGGTGATGGAAAAGTTTTCTTCCAGCCAGGCATGGAATTTGCCAGTATTGGATGAAGGCAAATATGTGGGATTTCTATCCAGGTCAGCTGTTTATTCCAAGTACAGAGACATTATGGTAAGTTTTTCCGACGAATAATATTAAAGCATAAAATATGAGAGATAAAAATACAGGCATTAAAGTATTTGTGCCTTGTGCCATCGCAGGCTTTGGTTCGGGTAAGGGTTGCATCAGTGTGGCAGCGAACCTTCCGGGTGACGAAATTATTGGCAGATTCTATAATGGAAGAGGTGTAACTGCTCATGCAATTACAGGATATAAAAAAGGATTGAGCTTAGATGCTACCCAGAACAGCGCGGTTTTGGCCGGCAATTTATTATGCAATTTTTTAAAGGCTGAAGAGGGCATCCAATTGGATATTCATAAAAAGATACCTTTGGGATTAGGCTTATCTTCTTGTGCTGCATCTGCGGTTGGTGGTGTTTTCGCAGTCAATGAATTGTTGGGAAGACCCTTGGAAAGATATGATTTGGTACCATTTGCGATAGAAGCTACCAGGAAGTTCATTCCCGGGACTGATGACAGTCAGGTATTGTCCATTATTTTTGGAGGTGCCATTCTTTCGAGGAATTCAAAAAACGAATCATTTCAAAAACTATATTTACCCAGAGGACTATTCTTGAATATTTTCTATCCTCAGGATATGCCATACGAAACACCTGAATTTATAAGTTGGATCAATGGTTTCTCCGCTCAAACGCTTATAAATTATACGCATCAGATGTGTGGCTTTATTAGTTCATTGTACACATCGAATCTTAACTTAACGAAAGATTCCTTTATAAAAAATGAGCTGGATAAGTCATTGGGTAAAAATATTCCAGGCTATCTGGATGCTTTGGATGCAGTGGAAAAAACGGGTGCTATCGGTATGGGTATTGCCGGTCTCGGTCCTGCTTTTTATATTTTAAGTCCGAATAGTTTGATTGCAGAAGAATGTAATGAATTGGTTCAAAATTGTTTTAAACAATATAAGGTAGAACTTCAAAGTTATCAAACAACCATTGATATGAATGGAGTAAGGATTTGTTAGAATGTTCCACGTGGAACATTCTAACTTTCCTCCATAATTATGCTTCTGGAATATTTTCTAAAGTATTCTTTAAAAACACCCAAAACCTGTTAACTGATGAAATCTGAACTTTTTCATCCGGAGAGTGAGGTCCTCTGATATTAGGCCCAAAAGAGATCATATCCACATCAGGATAATTATTCCTGATAATACCACATTCCAAACCAGCATGACAGGCCGTAATGTGAGCCTTTTTTCCATACTCTTTTTCAAACAGATCAGCCATTATCCGATTGATAGCAGCATTCGGATCAGGCGCCCAACCAGGATAAGAACCCGTCATGGAAACATCAGCACCATATCTGATATAAGAGGCTTTTATAGCATTCGCTAAATCCATCTTCTCAGAATCCACTGAACTCCTGGTAAGGTTGTTGATTTCAACGTTGCCACCTTCTACAAAAACCCTGGCAAGATTATTAGAAGTTTGTACCAATCCAGCCACATCAGGAGACATTCTGTATATACCATTCGGATTACTATAAATAGCACTCAATAAATCTCTCATGAAAAATGATTTCATGATCCTTTCAGGTAATTCTTCATCTTCTAAATAAACTTCCAAATCAGGATCAGTAACTTTATACTCAAACATCAAATGCGCTTTCAATTCATTGAAGCACTTTAACATCAGGTCTTCATCACGCTTTTTCACCACAATAAGCGATTTGCTTTCTCTTGGAATTGCATTTCTTAATCCTCCTCCATTGATATAACTGATTCCTATACCAACTTCTTCTTCTAAATCAAACAGAATCCTGTTCATAATTTTATTCGCATTCCCTCTTCCAAGATGTATCTCCATACCCGAATGACCACCTTTAAGACCTTTAACAACAATCTTATAAGCTATATGATCTTTCTTTACTTTCTTTTCCTCATAGTTCCCCGTTATGCTCACATCAATACCTCCGGCACACCCTATGGTCAATTCATTTTCATCTTCTGAATCGAGATTCAACATGATCTTTCCATTCATCTTTCCAGCCTCCAAAGCTTTCGCACCAGTCATTCCTGTTTCTTCATCCATAGTGATCAATACTTCCAAAGGACCATGTGCTATATCATTTGATGATAAAACAGACATAGCAGCTGCAACACCTATTCCATTATCAGCTCCCAAAGTGGTTCCATCAGCCTTCACCCAGTCACCATCAATCAACATCTTAATTCCCTCTTTCTCAAAATCAAAATCCACACCTTCATTCTTTTGGGCAACCATATCAATATGTCCCTGAAGAATCACAGGTATACACTTTTCTTTTCCCACAGTAGCCGGTTTGGAAATGATCACATTACCAACCTTGTCTCTATAAGTTGGTAAACCAAGCTTCTCGCCAAACTCTTTTAAAAACTGAACAGCCTTTTCTTCTTTTTTTGAAGGTCTCGGAATTGCATTGATATCCGCAAAATGATTCCAAAGAACCTTTGGTTCTAAATTTCTGATCTTATCGTTCATAATCAAATTTTTTTCAAATATACGATTTTTAACTAAAGTACTTAAAGTAAATACAGTGAAGTGAGTGGAATTTATCTACTATAAGTCTTAACTATATTTCTCACTGCATATTCAGTTCTTGTTATTTATTAAATCAATAATCTCTTAGTCTTTTGTCTTTTAGCTAATGATTAATACCAAGGGTTAAAACCTCCCGTTATAGAACAAACTTAGTAAATTTATCAAAATGCATTTGTTCAAGTTCAATAGATTAACAAGCTAACACACCAATTAGCCAAAAACATACATAACTACCGGATTTAAGTTTATTCACAATGAGGGTAAGTTAGAATGTATCAAATACCAAATTAATTTGACATCTATATATTTCTATATACTATTGACCGACAAAAATTACAAGATTTCTCGCTCAGCAAGAAATGACAGGACTTTCAGGGGTTTTAGGTGAGAAGGAGGTAGGCGGCGGCAATGCCGCCGCCTACCCTCTTCTCAAACAACTAACTGTCTGTCATTCCCGATGCTCATTTTATTCGATCGGGACAAGTCCGAACGAAGTGAGGAATCTCGAACACATAATTCTAACCTTTAGAATTTTTGTCGGTCAGTAGTGATTTCTATACCTAAGTTTCACCAGAAACTCAAACTCTTTCACTCTAAGCAAATACTCATCGCCAAATATTAAAAAATCTACAATTAAGAAAAGATAGGGATCTAAAACTTCTGATAAACCACAAATTTAATATCTCTCAAACTAACTAACCAACAAACTCACAATATGATAATAAATTAAAATTTTAAATAAAAAAAACTCTTTATCATTAGCTCTGTTAGTATGTTAATAAATATTATTATAATTTCTTGTTTGATAAGTAATACACATTTTTCAAGTAGTTATTCATACATTTAGTCATTTTAATTGATTAATAATTAATTAATTAACAATTTTCCAATAATTGTTAATAATTTGAATTGTTAATAAAAAATAATCAGGGATCAAAAATAATTGTTGGTTGTATATGGAAAAAATGTATAAAATAAATTTCTATATGTTCAGAAATTTTACAGATCCGGCATTAAAACTTTTGATGATTATTTACTAACATTTTACTAACACGGAGCTGTTTGTAAAATTCAATCAGCATCATTCGGAGCTATGATCAACCTATTCTACCGATAACCAAAGATTCATTAAATTTTATCATTTTTGCAATAAATAGGTTTTTTTAAAGTTAAAGAATTTGTCTACCTATATTTTTTTTCAAAGTATTCAGGAAATAAATTAGTATTTATTCAAGCTTTTTTTATGATTTATTGGAAAAACATTGGTTTCATCTGCATATTTGTTTTAGCCGGATATTTCACGCCAAAAGCCCAGGATTCTCTTGCTTTGGGTGAATGGGAAACTCATTTACCTTACACGACCGGGAAATATGTTACCCAGAGTGAAGAAAAAGTATTTTATTCTACCGGATGGTCAATTGTAAGTATAGATAAGAAAGATTTTAGTATAGAAAAAATTGATAAAACGAATGGACTCAGCAATACAGGGATCACAAAAATAGTTTTCGATCAAAAAAGAAACCAACTCATAGTGCTATACGAAGATTCAGGCATTGATTTACTGAGTGATCAAAAAACGATCTATGTTCCCGATATTAAAAACAACCGTAATATATCCGGTGATAAACAAATATATAATGTATTCTTGGGCGATGATGATATCGCATACCTTAGTTGTGGTTTTGGCTTGACAACCTTTGATTTAAAGGATAATAAATTCAATTTCACGTGTTTTACCGGTTTGACCGTCAATCAGACGTATGCCAATGAAAGTTACTATATCATTTCAACAGATGACGGCCTTTACGCTTTTAACAGAGCTGCCCAACAAAACCCGGCAGATTTTTCTCAATGGGTACATCTCGGACAGACAAATAATCTTCCGGCGATTTATACCAGTCTGGATGTAACCGGATCATTTGGAAATATTTACATGGTCACGGAAAGGGAACTTTGGAAATCGGATCAAACACTTCAATTCACCAAAATATTTTCTTCCGGTGAAGACAGCGAATATGCTTTTTTAAGTCCGTCAGGTAAAGTTTTGATGTTGGGTGTAAGACATGGTTGGGGCAACAGCAGGATCTATTTTTTTGATTCTAATGGTCAACATACTGAATCAAACTGGAGATGCAGCAATAAAATCACACATGCGGTCATGGATCAGTATGGTGTGCTTTGGAATGCAGATGAAACCGGTGATATCCGCTATACGACCACACTGGATGGAGATTGTTTGGTTATAAATATTAACTCACCTTGGTCTGCCAGCGTCAGTGATATTTCTGCTCTTGATGGTCAACTGTTTATAGCAGGAGGCGGAGTGGACGGATCTTACGTTCCATTGTATAAAAAAGATGGCTTTTTTATCTGGAATGGTGAAAGATGGAAGAATTACAATCGTTTTCTCTTGCAGGAGTTCGAAACCAGAAATGTCCAGGATTTGTTCAGAATATTACCTCATCCGGATGGCGAGAAGGTTTTTATCGGAAGCTACACCAATGGACTGATCATTCTGGATAATAAAACGGGTGGGATGGAATATTACAATAAAACAAATAGTACCCTTGCCGGAAAACCCGGAGATGACGGCAATGACAGGATCAGCGGACTGGCACTGGATGATCAGGATAACCTGTGGATCAGTAATTTTGGAGCGCTCAAACCGATTTCAGTTTTTACCAGGGAAGGCAACTGGAAAGCATTTGATGTTCAGTCAAGTCTTGATCTTAGAGATGTGATCATCGACCAAAACAATGTAAAATGGTTTATCATTGACAGAGATGGAGATGGCGTGTTGCTCTTTGACGATCGAAATACACCTTTGGATGAATCAGACGATCAACAAAGGATCTTATCCAAAAGCAATACCAATCTGCAGAGCAATAAAGTCAATGCTTTGAAAATGGATCTGGATGGTAATGTTTGGGTCGGTACGGAAGATGGTCCGGTGGTTTTCGAATGCGGCTCAGATGTATTCAGAGAAGAATGTAAAGGCAGCAGGAGAAAGACCGTTTTGGAAGGAATTCCCGCCTATGTGTTGGATGATGTTTCGATCACGGCCATCGAAGTGGATGGAGCCAACAGAAAATGGTTCGGATGTTTTAACGGTGTATTTGTTCAATCGCCCACAGGAGAAGATCAATTGTACCATTTTACCAGTGAAAACAGTCCGTTGCCCGATAATCACATCATTGACATGGCTTTTGATGGAGCGAACGGAAGAATATACATCGCAACCGCCAAAGGTGTGGTTTCCATCCGTACCTTAACAACTACTGGAGAAAATAAACACAACGAAGAAATTTTCGCTTATCCCAATCCCGTAAGACCAGAATATGAAGGACCGATTGCGATCAAAGGTTTTGCCCGGGATTCTAATGTTAAGATAACAGATATCAACGGCAGACTCGTATATGAAACAAAAGCGCTTGGCGGACAGGCAATCTGGAACGGTAGAGATTACAATGGAAGAAAAGCTGCTTCAGGCGTTTATCTGGTTTTTGCCAGCGGTACAGAAACATTGGAAAAACCGGACGCCATTGTGACAAAAATTCTTTTTATCAATGGCCAATAGGTAATTTTCCCCGGTAGGGCAAAAGACAGATCCTGATATGATATAGTGTCATGTCAACACTACTTTAGCCGACCCAAGTCTTGATATTTTTCCACATATCATCAAAATAAATCCTTTACGTAGCTAAGGCTATGCGCAGAATTTCTTTTTCGATCTGAGAAAAAATCCCTGCGACTTAATCGACACAGTAGCATTGACAGGACACTAGCAACCTTTGGATGGAATGACTTTCCTTTCCTTTGTGCTTCTGTTTTTCCCTGCATAGCACACTAACCCGAGGAATTCAACTCAAATTCCCTATTTTTACATTAAAATTAAACAAGGTGAACGGAATTATCCTGATCGGCGGAGAAAGTAAACGCATGGGACAGCCCAAAGCACTGCTCAGATATCAGGGTAAAACCTTAGCTGAGAGGAGTATTGAATTATTAAGTAATTGTTGTTCAATCGTTTATGTTTCAGGAAAGGAAGAACAACAGATCTCTTTCTCAGATATTCCCTGTCCGTTCATAGCGGATAAATATCCAGCAATCGGACCCATCGGAGGTATCGTCAGCTCATTTGAGACAGTAGATTGTCCGGAACTGGGTTTATTGGTGATGGCTACAGACATGCCATTGGTCGATTTGGATACCCTGATCCAACTGATAGTCCAGCGGGATAAACAGAAATATGCCACCATGTACGTACACAAAAATTCCGGGTTTCTTGAACCCTTGTGTGCCATATATGAACCAACAGCTTATCCGGAGTTGAAAAAGGCCATCTTCAGGCAAGAATACTCCATGCAGCGGATTTTTGAAAGGGGCCAGTTGAATCTGATCGAAATAAAAACCCCGGACTTGCTTAAAAATATCAACACACCAGAAGACCTGGAAAACATCCTAAAGTGAATTAACTGATATCACCACAGAGTAGGCAACTATAGTTTTAAAACTTGATGCGATCTGTCATGTCCCACATTCAGAGAAGCTTAGTGCTGTTTTTGTAATCAAACATGACTTTCAAATATTTCCAATCGTTATATTTTAAGTTCCAATTGATTCCGTCCCAATTTGATCAAACCGTCTTTTTCAATTTTCTTTAATAATCTGGATACAGCTTCACGGGAAGCATTCATATCTGTTGCAATTTCCTGATGGGTGATGCTGATCTTTGTCGTATTGAGTATATCGGATTTTTTTTGAAGGTATTCCATCAGACGCTCATCCATACGCGAAAAAGCAATGGTATCGAGGGTTTCAATCAGTTCCATCAAGCGCTTATCATACATTTGAACGACAAAATTGCGCCATTGAGGATAACGACTCATCCAGAGATCAGCAAATTTGAGCGGAACAGAAATGAAGCTGACATCTTCTTCAGCTTCAGCTTTAAGTAAACTTTTCTTTTGGGTCATGCAACAACTGAAGGAAGATGCACAGGTGTCTCCGGGGCCTACAAAATACAGAAAAATCTCTTCACCAGCCACATTCATCCGGCTGATTTTCAGCGATCCTTTTATAACGAGGGGCAAAAAACGCACATAAGCGCCAAAATCAATCACCATTTCACCGGCTTCTTTTTCAATAATTTCACCGAACTCACTGATTTCTTCTATCAATTGTTCCTGGCTCAGCTGTGGAAAATACGCCCGCAGCAACTTTTCAATCTCTTTACGCTTATATGAACTAATCATCTTTAATATTTTGGCAAAAATAAAAAAACCACTCCAATTTTGGAGTGGCTTTTATAAGTTAGTCAGCTAAAAATGCTCATTAAAAATCTATTTTGTAATAGAAAACCGGGAAAAAGCCTAGCTGGTATTCCTCTACAATTGGATTTCCACTTGGATGATCAGGTGCATAGGTCAACGTTAAAATATTTTTAGTCGCAAAAACATTGATCAGATCCACCGCCAATTCATGAGTGAACCTTTTAGCATTAAAGACATAATTCACTTTAAAATCCGTTCTGAAATATGGCCTGAATTGCTTGGTATTCACCGTTTCATCTTTAAAAACAATGTCCAAAGCTTCTTTGGATTTTGCATCATCCACATCTCCATACCATCTGCCTCCTGCGTACGTGACTTTACCACCAATGTTGATAGCAGAATTTTTACCCAGATTGAATTCTTTGGCAAACAAAGCGTTGAACGTATATTTTCCGTTGAATGTGGTATTTCTCCAAATCTTGTCGCTCCCCTGATATTTTGCATCAAATACGGAGCCAGTGAAAAGATAATAGTAACCTTTGCTGAAGAATTTTTCAACAGTCAGTTCCAGTCCGTAATTTCTGCCTGTTCCTGCATTTTGGAGTGCATTGGGGAAAAATCTGGAGAAACCGGAGCCAGCATTGATCAAAGAATATGAACTACTGGAGAGTTCAACGGGAATATCATATAGATATTGATAGTAGGTTTCGGCTTTGACACGCATATTTTTGGCAATGTAACGGTCATAGGACAATACTGCGTGAGCACTCTTTATGAATCCCAGATCCAGGTTGTATTCCTGGGGATCTCTTCCAATTGTTTGGTTACTGTAGTAAAATATGTAAGGAGAGATCATTTGTGAATGCAATCCGAGTCCCAGGGATAATTTTTGTTTTTTATCCATCTGGTAAGCAATGCCCAAACGAGGTTCAACCGGTGAAAAACTGTTTTTATTAAAATCAAAATACGTGGTATTGATACCACCCGTAAAACTCAGTTTTTCAGAATGATGATATTTAAACTGTACAAATCCCTGATAAAGTGTCGTAAATTTGTCTGTGTACCATCTTACTAACCAGGGATTTAACTCAATATTGTCAGGATAGTCAAAATTGGGACCATAAAGTCGTGCGCTGTCCTGATATTGGAGGTGCATCAGATCAACAGTTGCTCCGAATTTAAAATTAAGGCGGCTGTTGACCCTTTTATTTACGTGAATATTGGCTGAATATTTATCTTCCTGGAAGAAGTAATTCAACATAGGAGGAAGACTGTCAACCATGAAAAAGCCATTTTCGTCTACATGCCGAACGATCAGATCATGATGCGCATCAATCCGGGATTGAGAAGCCGAAAGAGTTGCTTTCATAAAAGTGGACCGGTTGATTGGTTTGCTGTAGCTTAAACCGACCACACCCATTCTGGAAGTAAAATACTGATCCCGTTCATTATCACCATATATCAAGGTTGAGGTATCCGGTTTTTCCAATTCACTTAAAATAATGTCGATGGTACTCGTTCCGCCCATTCCAAAAAAGGCAATATTCCCACCTTTTTTTTGAGGAAAATTGAGTCTGAAAGCTCCATCCTGGTATTGAGGAATGGCATCTGTACCAACCTGTATACCCATAAACTGGAAAAGTTGAAGGGTAGAATAGCGATACATAGCCAGGTATGAAGACTTTGATTGCTTGTTGATCGGTCCTTCTGCGGTAAATTCAGTACCAAGAAAGCCCAATTGTCCGCTAAACTCATGCCTTTCATTGTTTCCGTTCCTCATTTTCAGATCAAAAACACCTGCGATACCATTGGAGTATTCAGCTGGGAAAGCGCCGGTATAAAACTCAGAATTGGACAAAAATTTATTGTTGAGGATGGTTACAGGTCCACCACCGGTTCCGGGAATGGAAAAGTGGTTAGGGTTGGGGATATTGATACCTTCCAGCCTCCAGAGTACGCCCGTCGGACTATTACCTCTTACGACAATATCATTTCTGGAATCATCAGCGCCCTGAACGCCGGCATAATTGGATGCCATACGGGCAGGTTCACCACGACTTCCTGCATACCTGTTGGTTTCAGAAACAGTAAATTCACGGGCACTCACCATCGCCATTTCATTGACAACTTCACCATTACGTTTGGCTACAATGGTTACTTCTTCCAGTTTGAGCGGCGCTTCTTCCATCTCAACTGTCAGCAAAACTTCTTTCGCCGAAGTCACCGAGATATTGTTCATGACGATTTCCTGATATCCCAGATAACTAAAAATCAGATCATGTCTTCCAACCGGAACATTGTTGATCCTGAAACTACCATCTGTGTCGGTTGATGCACCCAATAGATTATCTCCTCCATTGCCAATGGTCACATTGACACCAATGAGAGGATATTTCGAATCATGGTCAATAACGATACCCCGAATCGTCTGGGTACGCTGGCCAATCAAAGAAAAACCTATTAATGAAAATATAAATACGAAAAGTACAATTTTAATTTTCATAAACCTTGTTTTAAATAAAATAATAAGTTGAAATACAATAATAGCAATGATTTCAATTCCAAGTTTCAATTTTTTGTGTTTTTTGTTGTTTTTAGATCATTTGAGTATATAAAACAACAGAAAATACTCGTTTGAAGTGAAAAACACTATTTTTTGTCAAAGGAAGCGCTGGCTGAATAAAATATTTTTTTTGTTTAAAAAATGCCTTTCAGATTTCAAAACAGAAGAAAACATTAAAGAAAATTAAAACTATAAAGCAGGTTTCTTGCCGGTTTTACGGATTGGCAGGCAACTGGTTTTTAGGTAAATATATTTAAAACATCACACATTGAATAATTTCTTAATTTTGCCGCAGAATTCTAAAAAGAAATTCAGATAAAACACTGAGATATGAACCATTTATCAGGGAAACTAATGCTGTTGTTAATGGCATTTTGTTTTGCACAGCCAGTCATTACACAAAAAGTTTTAAGCAAGGAACAGGCAAATGCACTCAACGAATATGTACGTTTTGCCAACGAGTCAGTCCACGGAATGCTGATTGCCCATCGATTATTTGAAAACTATAATCAGGATATCAATAAATTCGTAGATCTGCCTGGCCATCAGCTTAATTTTTACAGTAACTCGGATCTCCCGGCCAATATTTTTGAGGATCCGGAGAATTGGTTTTATGAAGTTTCACCTTCCGAATTATATATGCAAACCCTGGATAATTACAACCAAATCAAACTGGAACAATTTACGGCATTGCAAAAAATTGCGACCAAAATTCAGGATGTGAACACCCGTACCAACCAGCTTCGTCTGTCGATTGGAGAATCTATCAACACCCTGGATTTGAAGGATAAAGAAAACATTTACAGGATATACGACATGCTGGAAGAGGCAGTAGATCAGTTTGATCTGATGCTGGCGCAAATGATCAATCTGGAACATCAATTGCTACTCTGCACCAAAGAGCTGACGGGCCAAAATGATGCAGCACAGAACCAATCCTTCGAAAGACCTTTTGATGAGATTTTTAAAAGCACCCAAAAATTATTGTTGGCTGTTAAAGCTGAAGATAAATCTCAAATCAGCGAACAACTGACAAAACTTGGTGTCGCGACTAAAAAATTACAGGCTAACCCGCTTTTTCCTGAAATCGAAAAAAAACAGACAACAGCCAAAAACCTAAGGATCAGGATGTTTGAAAACATTCAGGAGATCAGTGAAATGACTAAAGACTTTCAAGCCAACCAGCCGATCCCGGATACTTATGATCTTTACGGAGCCAGTTATTACTATTATAATACCAAACTGATCAGTCGTTTTAACCGGTATGGAAATGGTTTGGTAACGCTCATTAACCAGATATTGACAGTCTATCAGCCTAATGAAATCCAGTATCTTGAATTACCCCACCATCTAAAAGTGATCTATCCGGTTAAACTGGAACAGCAGGTACCCGTGATTGTCTCAACCCTTCAGGAAATAGTGCGGTTGCCTGAAGAACTCGAAGACAGAAAAGTGGTGCTTGCTGAAAAAGCGCAGGAAATTTTAGTGGACAACTATGAAACAGAGATAGAAATATTTGATTATCTGCATCAGGACGGGGACATCATTTCCCTGAATTTTAACGGAGACTGGATCATTAAAGAGTTATCCATGGAGTCAAAGCCTAAAAAGTTTATTTTAAAACTAAATTCTACGGGCGAAAACTACCTGATTTTGCATGCCGTCAACGAAGGCAGCATTCCTCCCAATACCATTGGCATCAATTATACGCACAAAGGTCGGAAGAAGCGGCATATCATGCAATCCAGCCTCAAAACAAGTCAGATGGTGAGCATTAAAGTGGATGGTAAATCCTGATTCAGAACAGGTAAATATTTGCACCGACTTTTATGCCGGGATATGCATTAAAAGAACCAAAATAGGCACCATAATTATTTTTTAAGCGCCAGGAGGACGCATTGATATCCGTTAATCCGAGCACGCCATGTACTTCAACCCAAATGGCAGTTCGCCGGCTGATGAATTTCTGGTATCCGTAAGAGATTTCCACGTTGATGTCAAACGGAGAAAAAAGATCTCTGGAATGATCAGGATCTCCCATTGATAAAATAGCTTCCGTATTTTGATTCCAGCCACCATTGGTTACAAAATCCACCACGGTTTCTTCCACCATCAAGCCCGGATTTGCTTCCCTGAAATACTGTACAGATGAACCGACAAGGTAACCGATCATCAGACCGCCCTGCAAATAGGTCAAACCAATATGGTAGTCGTCTCTGATTTTTCTGTTCAAAACATATTTGTAAATCAAGGGAATCTGCAGATAGCGATTGTTAATGGTTTTTTCAACCTTTTTTCCACTGAAAGTATCCCGATAATATTGGCCCCAAAAAGAAAGTATCACGCCCGTTTTAAAAGATCTTTTCACATTCCGGTCTCTGCCGAAATAAACACCCGTTTGAAAACCCGGAGTAGCCTGATAAGCCATAGTACTGTAACCATAATTATTTTGCCTGATGATGGCAGGACTGCCAAAAGATGCAAATGGCGATAGGTAAATCTGTTTGTAATTAAATTCCAATCCCTGGGCGCCGGATTGAAAAACTATCATAAAAAATATTAAAACCGTTAGCCAATATCTGAACATAAATTGCCGTGCATTAATAAATGCAAATATATATAATAATGCAATTTAGTGACATATATATTAAAATAATGACACAAGTTTGTTGTTAAACTGAAGATCCATAATAATGTCCTACTGAAGTATTTGAACAAATTCCCATATGACACTACAAATATTCGTTAGTAGTCAACTTTACAAGACAAATAACAAGTTACGCAATGTATTGATTCACAACCGTATTAAGATGATAAAGCGGGCGGAATTTTTCCATCGTCAGGTCAACGACATTTTCAGCAACCCAAAAACTGTTATCCACATTATGACCGACCGCATAATGCTTATACTTCAGCAAATCGATGTGTTCGAATGTTTTATCAAAACCTTTTGGAGGCGTTTTCAGTTTTTCATCCATCAAACTGCCATAGGTTTTAATAAATTCGCTGTCATGAAGTACGGAGATCAATGGTTGCGGATCGTTATAAATGCCCTGTCTGATGGAGGACAATACTGGCGGTTCAGGCATATAAATACCACCACCTAAAAAAGACGCATCGGGTTCAAAATGGATATAGTAACCCCCAAAGCGGCTTTTGCGGCCTCCTTTGGAGACAAAAGCACCCATGTTCGTTTTGTAAGGTTCCTTATTTTTAGAAAAACGCACATCGCGGAAAATCCTGAAGGTACATTCTTTAGCGCTTTCCACGTCGATCGAAGCATCCATCATTTTGATGGCAGGTATCAGTTCGTCAATAAATAGATCAAACTGTGCTTTTGCCTGTTTGTAGCGGGATTCGTTATCTTTAAACCATTCCCTTGTATTGTTGAACCTGAGATCCACCAGGAAATTGAAAGTATCGTTGAGATTGAATGTTGGCATCACTTACTGTTTAAATAAAACACAAAATAAATGTTTTTTAAATAAATGGCACTTTTCAGTGAATTTAGGTTTAATTTGCATACAAATTTAATGTAAACCGGGAATTTTTATCAGGCTGCGGGCACATTCCCAAAGGCATCAAAACGAGAATCCGGAAAGTGACCCATAGACCAGACCATAATTAATTTTGTTATGCAAATTAAAAAGAATATACCGAATGCCCTGACCATGCTTAACCTTTCATTGGGTTTTCTGGCCATTTTGATCAATGACACGATGATAAGTCCGCTGTTGATATTAGGTGCGGCGCTTGCTGATTTACTCGATGGTTATTTTGCCAGGATATTGAGGGCGCAAAGTCCGCTCGGAAAGCAATTGGATTCATTGGCTGACCTGGTAAGTTTTGGCGTAGCGCCGGCCTTCCTGTATTATCAATACTTTCTGAATGAAGGCATTGTAGGAATGCTTTTTGCAACATTACTGCCAGTGTTTTCTGCCATCAGACTGGGTATTTTCAATGTGGATACAACCCAATCACTACATTTCAGAGGTTTGCCTACGCCGGCGAACGGACTGTTTTTTGCTTTTATGGTTTTTGCCAAACAGGAGCTTTGGTTTGATGTGTTTTCTGAATGGGTGTTCTATTTTCTGATCATTATGTTTTCTACATTGATGGTAGCTCCGATCACCATGATTTCTCTAAAAAAATATGGAGATAAGCATTATACGGAGAAAATGATCATTTACGTATTGGTTGCCATGATCATGCTTGTCATGGTTTTCCTGAAAATTTCAGGTATTCCTTTGATGGTATTTTTGTATATTTTTGCTTCAATCATCTGGCACATCATGTTGCCAAAGGTCAGTCTATTTTAATTCGATTGATGATGGACTGGATCAGATCGGTGGAAACCCCTGGTCTTTTCACGTTATTCTTAATAAAATTCCTAAAATTCATTTCCTGATCGATCAACTTAGGATATTCAGGGTTGTTTTCTACTTCATGCATAAAGTGTACACTTTCCTCATTGTGCATTGCGTGATCCAGGAACAAGTCTATATTCCTTTGAATTTCCAGTTGTTTTTTTGATTTACTCATCATCAAATCTATTTACAATTTATCAAAAAATCACAGGGGTAAATCAGTATTCTATGAATCTAAAAATCAATTGCTTATTCTTCTTCATTCCGGGATCTTCTTTTCCCCCGGAAATCTTCATAACCCATCTTTTCGGCATATGGTTTCAACAGTTCTTTTAATGCGTTACGTGCTCGGAAAAGCCTGCTCCGAATGGTTCCAACCGGAATATCAATGATCTTTGACATTTCTTCGTAGCTGAAACCTTCGATATCGCAAAGCAAAATCACGGTTCTGAAATCTTCAGGCAATTTATCAAGCGCCTTTGTCACTTCATCTCCCAATTCGTTGGTATAAATGTCGTCCCTCAGGTCAGCCTTCAGCCGTTCGTTTTGGTTTTCAGTAGTTTTAACCAAACCGACGTCATCCACATCAACTTTTTGAGGAGATTTTACTTTTTTCCTGTATTCGTTGATGTATGCATTTTTCAATATCTTAAACAACCACGCCTTCGCATTAGTTCCCTTTTCATACTTATCCATGAATTTAAATGCTTTCAGGTAAGTTTCCTGGATCAGGTCATCAGCGTCTGCTTCGTTATAGGTAAGGTGAAAGGCAAAAGTTTTCAAGGCCTCGATATGAGGCATGAATTCATTTTTGAAGAATTCGAGTTTATGTGGTGTATCTGTCTGAAATTTTGCCATCGAAAACGAAGGTATAAAAAAAGCCTGAATAATTGTCTGAGTAAATCTAATAATCTAACATGAATTCTTCGGTGTGCTGAAAATCAGATGGATATTTTTTGTAGGAAGAATTTTAAGGAAAATGATGTAGAAATAAAGCCAGACAGAACATTTACCCCGTAGGATATTTATCCAACGGGTCTGCCCGTATGAGCCTTCGCGAAAGAGCCTGCCCGTAGGGGGATTTTTAACTCAATTGATTTTATGGCTCTGGCTTGTCCACGTTAGGTAGTACATTGCTACATCCCTTTTTTACAATTCAAAATGGTCATCAAAGTTTACATCTGACATGTTATAGCGTCTACCCAATCTATCATGACGGACACCCCATCTATCATGGCGTACACCGATCTGTCATGGCGTACACCGATCTGTCATGGCGTACACCGATCTGTCATGGCGGACCTGTCCTGATCGAGCTTTGCGAGCATCAGTGACCTGATCCGCCACCCCGTACACGAGTGCCCTGTCATGGAGTACTCGTTCAGTCATTACTCCTTTTCATTTATTCTTCATTGTTCGGGGTTCCGGGTCAAGCCCGGAATGACAATGCTGTGTTTAGGCACTTAAGTGTCAGAACTAAACAACAAGTTGTTCATTTAATATGTTAGTTATTCCATTTTATCATGTCAAACTTCCCACAAAGAGGCAATTTTTGAGTTAGCACCAAAATACATGGATACTTTCAGATTCAACCCCTTCAGGGTAGTATTAAGTGAGTTGATTTTTCACGGTATTGCATGCCTTGTTATTGATATTCAACCACTTCGTGGTTTTTTACCTACATGTAAACCCTGAAAGTGTTAAATATCAATAACTTTGGGCGAAACATGTAGTATTGGCAGTGGCTTTATGGAACCCTGAAAGGGTTGAATATCAATAACTTTGGGTGAAACCTAAAGTAATGATGATGATCTCAGACAACCCGGAAGGGGTTGAAAATCTCGTGAATCGCTTTAAAATTGTGCAAATTAAGGTGCTTAAGTACAAAAACTAACCAACAAGTTGTTCGTTTCAGATGTTGTATATTCCATTTTTTTTGAACAATCATCCTGCAAAGCGTCTTTTTTTGGGGTAAGCTCCCCAAAACATAGGTTCCTGAATCATTTCCTTTTTGGTTCTGGCTCGATAAGTTTTGGTGATCAGCGTAAATAGCCAATCTATGGGAATTGAGAGAACTTTGAGCGAAAGGCAAAAAAAATCCGGATAAATTTATTACCAAATGCAAAAAAGGCGTGTTCAAATCCAAGTTACTTTCAGACTAATTAGCTATCGACTAAAATTTTGCAACATCAGGTGATCCATACTCAAGATATCATTTTGAAGAGCCAATTCTGATATTTATTACTTCTTTCTGATAATGTTCAAACCATCCCTGACCGGCAAAACGACATTTTCCACCCGCTTATCCGAAAGTACATGGCGATTGAATTTATGGATACACCGGGTAGTTTCATCCTGCGGGTCTGAAATCACTTTTCCACTCCACAAAACGTTGTCTGCCAAAATGATACCGCCACATTCAACTTTATCAAAGACCCGTTCATAGTAGTCGATATAATCTTCTTTAGCCGCATCGATAAAGACCAATTGATATTTTCCGGACAATGTTTCCAGGATTTTCATGGCATCTCCGAAATGAATGTTGATCTGAGTGCCAAAAGGACTTTTGGAAACATATTTATAAATGACAGGTCTGAGCTCCTCATTGATCTCAATGGTATCCAAAACACCGTTTTTTTGTAAACCCTCTGCAAGACAAAGACAAGAATAACCAGTGAATGTTCCGATTTCAAGAATGCCTGTCGGTTGGATCATTTTGCTGACAAGACTGAGCAACCGACCTTGTAACGGACCGGTAAGCATCCTTGGATTCAGTGTTTTAATATGGGTTTCCCTTTCCAGATCGATCAGATAATCAGGAACATGTGAACTGTTCAATGTACAATAATCTTCCAATTTTTCATACAAAAGGCTCATAACCCCAATATTTACAACAATTTAATTGCTTTCCGGCTTTTTCCGGATATTAAATACACGCCACAAAAAGGAATTATTTTTTCTTGTCCTTAAAAGAGTATGCATTAACATCAATGCAAAGATAATCAACATACCCAGATAAACTCTGGGCGAAATTGTTTTGTGATCTCCGAGTATCCAGGCAGCCATCAGCAAACCATATACTGGTTCCATGTTGAAAGCAAAACTCACATCAAATGCCGATAGCCAGCGCATAGACATCAGGTAAAAATAATAAGCAAGGATCGTACATACAATGGCAAAAATCAGTAAATAAATCCAATCGATTCCTACCGGCCATTCAAATTGCGGTTGCCGGATCAATCCTGCTGCCAATAAAATCACACCGGTGGTAATCCAGACAGTACCCAATTGGACAAAAGTAGTGTGTAATTCTTTTGATTTTACAAGCCATATTTTGTTTAAAATGGAAAAAACAGCTCCTATAAAGGCAGAAATCAACCCGACAAACAATCCGGTTTGCTGAATTTGATCCGCATTGTAGTATATCAAGACCATCGCAGGAGTAACGAGTAAACTGATGATGACATCGGAAATTTTCCATCGATAACTACGCAGAATTACAGGTTCCAATAATGCGGTTATGATGGCCGAAGTGGACATGGTGATCAGGGCAATAGAAGCACTGGATAATTTGATGGATCCGTAAAAAGCAAGCCAATGTAAGGCTACCAGGAATCCTATAAACATATGCCTTTTTACAAAAACTGAGCCATTATCTTTTAAAATCCTCCATGGCCGGATAAAAAAGGACATAATGGTGACAGTTACGAAAACACGCCACCAAACAATAGATAAGGTGTTCAAATGAATCAAATCACCTAAAATTGCTGTAAATCCGAAAAGGAAAACCGAAAGATGAAGAATTGCAAAAGCCTTTGGTTTCATAAAATTGCATAAATACCTGCCGGAAAAAAAGTGATTTTAATTTTGCGAAGTTAAACAAACTGAAATATAAGCGTTTCATAAAAAATCAGCACGCAAAAGAACGCAAATAAAAACAAAGAGATCAGGAAATACAAGATTTATTTTTCCAGGCAGGTATTTTTAGATGTCAATCTATAGCACTCAAAATCTGAAATTACTGTTGATCATAAGTTTTTTGATGAATGAATAATAAACAGCAATAGCAAATCCCGGAACCTATAAAAGCATTCAACAGATCATGGGCATAAAACATTTACCGTACGCAATCCGCCTGTTTCGTTGATAAATATACGCCAGCATTTATTGTCAGGACTTTTTAAAATAAATGAACCACCTCCTTTGTTGAGAAGCATGTGATTTGCCGCATTTTCCAGCCGGTTGGCGCTGAGTGGTGCAACGGATGAGGTCGTTATTACACCCGAATTATTGACTGCAAGTTTCCAGAAACCGTTATTGGGTGCACGTAGCACCAGCCCCTGGCTGGATTGGTTCACAACAAGATCATCGTCGATTACAAAAGAATATAAAGCCCCCGGACTATTTGCCACCTGTATGGTTCCGGTATTATTTACGCTAATGGCATATTGTTGACCGCTTTTGTTTTGAAGTAAAGGCCCTTTTGAAGCCTGAAGAAAGACCAGGTCTCCAACACTCAGAACGGATCCGGCAGGCACAATCCTGTTAGTCAGTGAAAAATAGGAAAATCCGCTAAAAGTACCTTTATAAACATAGGCATTATCGGGGCCAAAAGTTGCATAAACAGTATCAGGTCTGATTATTTCAACACCAGACAGGGTTGATGAAGCCAAAGGTGAGGAGGATTTGATGATATTGAGTCTTCCGGCATCCGTTCCCCAGGTACTTAATTCACCTGGAGTATAATAGAGTGTGATCTCATACAAAGAATTTTCGTCAGCATTTACCTGAAAGGTTTTAGCTGCATATTGACCACCGCCAAAAGGAAGATTGGGTTTGGTAGTTCCGGCAGTAGCAAGTTGAACGGTTGTACACTCCAAATCGGTTGGACCTATATTTTTCACTGAAGCGATGACCTTGTCATTTGCAGAATAGAAATGTGCTTTCTCACCTGATTTAATATATGAAACCGCAGAACCGGTTACAGTGGTTTCAATTTTTGCACCAGATAGTTTGTAAAATCTCAATTGCGGCTGATAAGACTGATTATTGTAGGTCAATACGATATCTCCGTCATCGAGGCTGCAACCGTTCGCATTGTTATTGACTATTGCATTATTATATTTACCGGAACCACCACCAACCGGGGTTGTGTAACGAATATAGTCCAGGTAAGCCGGATTACCTGTATTCACCGTATTATCAAAACAAAATTCAAAATACAACGATGAAGTACCATCCCAATAAAATGGCGTATCAAAATTTATGGTTACCCAGGTGCTCTGCACTGTACTAACCGATCCGAAAAAAACCTGATCAGTATCGATCCAGGATTGATTCTCCAGAGTGGTCCAGCTGGTATTGGACATACCTATCCTGAAATTCTGATATGGGAAAGTAGAATATTTTAAGGCGGTATAAAAAGCTATCCCGGTAAAATATCCTGCAGTAATTCCGGCAGCGCTTAATTGAGAAGCAAGGTATAAAAATCTGCTTCTTCCGTCCTCATAAGTGCACGTAAAAATGAACGGAGTGGCTGAAGTACCTGAGCCATAAGCAATATATGTAGTATTCGGAGAACAACAGCTCGTGCTCACCTGATCAAGGCCATCGATGAGATTCAATGTAAAAACAGGAATGCTTCCTATAACAGCTGCCCCGGAGATCATTGACAATTCCAACTCGATGGTTTCAGTTGGTTCTTCGATGGCATCATTGATGAGTTCTAGTTCTATGAACTGGGTTGAGGCTGAATTTGCAGGAAAAGTGAGGGTTTGAGTGTTTAAAATAAAGTCTTTTCCTTCAGTAGCAGTACCAGAACCTAATACGTTAACATTCAGAGTATTGGGAAGTGAAGATAAAATACTTAGTTTTACCGGAATGGTATATATTTTATGGTAACTATCACATAACGGGCTACCGGGCGTTTCGCCGGTTTCACTGGTGCTGGCAGACGCGGTATTAAAACTGATTGTCGGCGTAGTGCCAACGCAATCATCCAGACAATAGCATGCGAGATAATGGTTTTGAATGTCAGAAATGGACTGTGAGGACCAAACTGTATAATTACCTACGGACGCATACATAATATAACCCGTAGAAGCATCATGGACAGCATTAAAATTATGTCCGATTTCATGAGCCACCAGCACTCTTTTCAAATTGGCATCAGTGCTGAAATCTTCGCATATATTGTAGGGGTTATATTCACAGACCGTACCTATCCAGGCCAGACCGATGGTGGTTCCATCCAGGTCTCTTTTCGTCCAGAGGGTTCCAATATCGTGAGTTTGAATAAAACCGGATGGAGCCCAGTTGCTAAAACTGGTTAGTAAATCAGACGATGAAGTAGAAGCAGTGAAAGGATCACTTCCCGGACTTGAGACGATGAATTGTTCCACGATCACAAATTGTATCTCATCTGCGAACTCATCATCATAATTTGTTTGCATGTCATTGGTGACGGCGATATTGTGATTTTGTACCGCCGATACACTGCCATAATGATCATACATCAGGAAATCCGTTGCAATCGCATAATCAACCTTAAAGCAATCGCCATTCATCCTGTTTTCTGAATGTTGATCATGATCCCGATCATGGATTCTGTCCGATTCCGTTACACCACAACTGGTTTCTCTTCCCGGAATGATATCTTCGGTTTTATAGACAACAAACCAGCCCGGCGCATAATTTTTCTCAAAATGATACACTGGTTCGATGTAGATCAGGGAATTTTCCGACTGAATAAACCCCTGAATAAATTTATTTCCAACGGTTAAGCTTACCCGTTCGCCTGTCCTGGTATAACCACTCATCGGAATGGCCGGTTGAATCGTTGCCTGATATGTTTCATTATCTCCGGCTACCATACAGGTATAATCTCCGGAAAGTATATCAGACTTTTTCAATAACATTTCCCGGTCAAGCAACCGAATCTCAATAAAATTCGCCGGAGAATTATTAATTTGATGTAATAAACTTCGCGTATCGATTTCAAGCATCTGATATCGATAGAAATGTTGGTTGAGCTGATCTGTCGTGTTTTGTCCTTTCAAAGCAAAACTGCTTAAAATAAATAAGCAGCAAAAAGCGAAATGAGAGTTTGTTTTGGGGGAAATCATAAGATTAATTTTTAATTAGCCAGAAAAAAATAAGTCCATACCTAAAAATTAATTACGCTACTCATTGTCACAAATCGTAAAATATGTTGTTGTGAAACAAGCACAACAGCATTCGAAAGTCCTTTATGAAAGAAACCATATAGCTTCTTCCGGCAAACTAAAGTCAGTTTGCAGTAAATAATACAAAAGGCTATTTTAGAAGGGTTTGACCCTTGAATCAGGTACTAAAGGCGGATCATTTTTTGAGTCAGCACACCGCCAGGCATATCCATAGATAACAAATACATGCCAGGTTCAAGATCAATATTATGCACAGAAATCTGATTTACACCTTCATGGATTTCAACAGGTTGAACTGCGATCAATCTGCCATTTAGATCGGAAATGTTAAGCAAACCTGAAGCAGCCTGATCGCTTGAGAAGATGATTTCGAACCTGTCCCGGAATGGGTTTGGGTAAACCCTGAATTTTTGTTTTTCGTTTTCAATGACCGATGTAATGCCTCCCGAACCATCTTCGATCGAAAAATTATCCAAATAAACGGTAGCTGCATCTTTAGCTTTGTATTGGAAAGCAATCCAAACGGACGGATAACCAGTATATTCAGTCAAATCAATACGGGTATTTTCCCATTCAAAAGATTCAAAAAAGCCTGCCTCTTTTTCAGACCAGACTGCCTGAGACCAACTTTCACCTTTGTCAGTACTGATTTTTACAGACAGATCGCCTTTATCATAGGGATACACCATCCAGTAGTAGCTCATTTTCCAGTCGAAGGAAAGAGTGATCTCTGTGTTTATATCCGAAAAATCAAGAGGTGGCGAAATCAACCAAACGTCTTGCTGTTCATTTTCATGTTTGCAATATACAATTGGCTCCTCTGAATAATTGTCAAGAGAAGTTTGCCACATACCGGAAGTTGCGCTCTTTGTTTCTGATATCCAGCAAATTGGAAGCGGGTATTCAGAAGTAAAACTTTCGGTATAGGGAAAAACACCAACCGTCTCAGTGCAGCGTGTTGCAAAAATAGTTGGCTGAGACCACCGGCTATGGTCTTGATCATTGCAGGATGACCGCACAAAAGCACGATAATATGTGCCTGACTGACCTCCTGTCCAGGTATACGGGTTCTGCTCGATATTATAAACCGTCGGAATGCCGCTTGGTTCCTGGCCTTCCGCAACAAATTCAATATCCCAGCGGGTTGCATTGTCTTTTTCCGTCCAGGACAATTGTGCTCCGCTTTCTGTGGAGGCCGATGCTGTGAGTTGGGAGGGGAATCTGCAGGTTACCGGACTACAGTCTGTTTTACCTTTAAAGAAAATCTCGTTGTTTTGAGGAAAATTTCCGGCAGTGAAAGAAAAGTATTCCTGATCATAATCATCTCTGAAAGAAAAAATGCATTCTGAATCCCAATTGCCTGCATGCCAGACCAGTTCGAATTCCATCGAATCGCATAAAGAAACGGTATACTCGTATGGACCGAAACCAGCTTCATGCTGTGTAAAATAGCCCATGGAAACCCCATCCTGTATAACTTCTATGGAAGCGCCATTCCAATCGTCACCATAAGAATCTGCCAAAACAAGTTTGTAGTCGCAGGAAGAATTGCTGCACGCAGTGTAAAACGAGAAAGGCCCGAACCAGTTGCTTTTTGTGTTGGCGCTGCAATTTGCACGCAAATACACATCATAATGGGTCAATGCCTGGCCACCGGTCCATGTAAATGGGTTTTGAATGGCTGAAAATGCAGGTACTCCTGAAGGCGTCTGACCAGATTCGACTATATCGATATCCCAGGCATTGGACTGCTCATCCTCCCAGCTTAAAACTGCACCGTCAGCAAATAATTCCAATATCTCAATGTTTTGCGGTCTGGAACAAGGTGCCAGGTGTATTTCATCGATCATCCAATCGTCGCCGTCATCGTTGGACATAACAAAAGCGATATAGATCTGTTGGCCGATGTAATCACTTAAATCGACTTCGTGATATTTATAGGACAGACCAAGATCGAGCTCATTCTGTTGATCCAGCACCACAAAATCAGCAGGATTGTTGGCAGAAGCAGTGGATACCCGGACAGTGTATACCGATGCATAATCAATCGCATAATTGTCCTTTTCATAAAATGACAGGATATGAGCCTGTTGTGTCGGTGTAAAGCGAGGTGTTACCAGCCAATCTTCAGCCTGACCATCAGGAACGTTTTCCCAACGAATAAAAGCAGCCTGCTGACCCATATATGCAGGTTCAGATCTTCTCCAGGATTGTTCTGTACCATTGTCATTGTCAAAAACCCGCCAGCCGGTGGGTGGGAAGACGCTGCCTTCAAAACTTTCCGGAAACTGTGCAAACAAGGCTATTTGCATAAAAACGATGATCGCTGAAAATAATATTTTTCGCATGTGGGCTGTTTTTATTTTTTTCAAAACTTTATTCTAATAGTCTGTCCTACTTTATATTTTAATCAATTTTTCTTTGGATGAGATACCGTTTTGCCGGATCACGATCATATAACTACCCTGAACGAGTTCAGATAAATCAAGGTCCACGGAAGTGAAATCATCTGCCGGCATTTTGTTGCCCTGCATGATCGTTCTTCCGGAAAGATCCTGAATTTCATATTGGATAATTTCATTATTGCATACAGAAAAGATGTTTAAACGACTTGAAATTGTAGCCGGATTGGGATATAATTGGGTTTGAAGGCATTGGTTTACAAAGCTTTCTGTTTTTGGTAGAGCAGTGATTTCCAAAACTTCCATTTTTACTTCTCCCAGGCCATAACAGTATCCGCCCCAGTTGGAAACACCTGTGATCAGTACAAAACGGGCTTCGGCTCCTGCCAGATCCGGTCCTTCCGTTCCTTCATAAGTGCTTTTGCCGTTTGCCCGGGGGATTTCAAACTGGCCGATTTCAATCCAGTTAATTCCGTCCATGGACACATCGATCACAGCTGTTTTGATGCCATCAGAAAGAAAATCAGGAGCGTTGGAATTCCAAAAATGCATTTTTCCTAATTGATAGCTATAACTCAGATCATACATGATCCAGTGAGATTTTCCCCTTGTCGGATTGGGGTTGGTTGATTTTTCACAAGAGATCCAGCCATCGTACCAGGTGGTGTTATGCCTGTCAGGAAAACACTGGGCATGAATACTGAAAGTGGTCAATATGGTCAATAATAAGCTTAAAAATCCTTGTTTCATCTGTTAGTTTTTTGTTTTAATCACCTCAGGTGCTTGATTTTAAATGTTTATAAAAAGCCTGATGAGTAAAATTAAATTTTCAATAAATCTGTTTGATCCATTTTGGTATCACTAAATACTGATTGGACAGCAGACCAATAAATAATTATAGATCCATAAAGCCCAACGGAGGTTCGTTTGAACCGAGTGCATAGAAATTACCCAGATTGGGAAATAAAAGCGGCAAATCAGATCGGTTTACACCAAACCACAATGCCAGTTCAGCAAAATACAGATCATTGGCCAGGGTCGGGATCAGCACGCCCGTACCTACATCCAGGTTATTTCCAAGCGCCAGAGAAGGAAAAGTGCCGAACATTCTGCTGCCACGGACATTTCCACCCATCACCATTACATTTCCGCCCCATCCGTGATCAGACCCATTGCCGTTTGATCCCAGTGTTCTTGCAAATTCAGTCATATTGAATGTAGTTACACTGTCGAACATATCGATCTCTTCAAGTCCGGCGGCAAATTGAGCCAACGCATTATCTACAATTCCGATACGGTCGCCATGATTTTGCAACAAATTATCGTGATGATCCCAACCTCCATATTCGACATAGAATATCTGCCTTTTAAATCCCAGTATTTCACGTGCCTGTATGATCTGAAGGATGGTCCTGAAACTTCTTGAAAGGTAATCATTTTCAAATTCAGTATTCAGTACTGGCAGGTCATCCAATGCATTTGCGTATTCCAGACTGCCATCTACAGCTCGTTTAAGGGTATGTTTATAGGTATCTTTATAAACATCGCCATAATTTTTTTCCATCAACGCATTGATCGCCTGCGTTCTGAGTGCGTTGATCCCGCTTTGGGCTTCCGGGTTAAACCCACGGATTCCATCTACACCGCCATAAGGATTTACTGAAAACTCAACGATGTTTTGTCCATATTGGAAAACATTGGTTCCGGAGGTTGAGATATTCATAGAGATGTTTTCACTTGAATTGAACTCCTGCATCAGACTGGCCAGTTTTCCACCCCAACCATAAGGCGTCCGGAGATGTGGAGAGGCTGTTTGCCATTGTTGTGTTTGATCTGAATGAGAATACAAGCCAAGCGGAAGCGGAACCGATCCCTGTTGATATTGTGTTTTGGTGGTTGGCACGATCAAAGAACCGATGTTGTTGAGGAAAGACAATTTTCCTTCATTAAAAAGCCGTTGCACGCCGGGCATATTGGGATGAACACCATAACTTTTTCCATCAGGGACGATCGCATTGATCGGCAAAAGATCTGCCTGAGGAATGGCCAGGTTGGTTCTGGTCGTTGCATATTCAGCATACTCGGAATTACCTCTTGGGATCAGCATATTATATGAATCGTGACCTCCGGTTTGGAAGAAACACACCAAAGCTTTATATTCACTATCTGCCGCGGAATTATTGAGGAAAGCAGATCCAATAGCTTTCAACTGAAAAAGGGAAGAAAAAACCGTTGTTCCCAGAGTAGCTATACTAAACTGCCGTAAAAATTCCCTTCTGTTCGTTTGGTACTTGCTCATTTTAAATGTTTTATTGTTTTGGTATGTTTTATTTTAATACACAATAGTCCGGACTGATCATGATCAGGTACAAAGCCATTTTAAGTCTTTGCAGATCACCGATAGCATTCAGGCTGAAGCCTTTGATCGCATCCCGGATGATATCTCTGGTATCTTCACTCATTTGACCGTGAGTCAGGAGAATGTCGAGTTTATTGATCAGTTCATCAGGATCCCGGGCAAATGGCAGCAGGTTTTTAAAAGCAGGCCTGGTGGGGAAGGAATTGGCTTCAAAAGTGTACAGCAACTCATCATTGAAAGTCCAGTTATTGACAGCATTGACATAACCGACACTGGTTTTGGTATTGTGGATCTGGTATTCCGGGCCGACCAGATTGTTTTGGGCAATAGGACCATTTGGCTGAAAATCAGGCAGATAAAAATTGAAAACGGTATAGGAATGAAACGGATGCTGGCCGGTACTTTCCATAAAAGCAGAGCCGTTGTTCCAGAAAAGATCCAGTTGATTTTCAAAACCGACGGATTTGGCAAACTGGGTATATCTGGTAATGGGTTCTCTGAGACGACCCTGATCAGGATGGTTGACCCATTCACAATTTCTGGCTTCCGGATCCAAAAGAATCGCTTTGATCACTGATTTCAAATCTCCGCGTATTCCATTGCCATTGTCGCTGAACACGCTTGCAATCCTTGATATATAGGCAGGAGTCGGATTGGATTTAACGAGTCTCTGGATCAGTTGGCGGGAAATAAAAGGTGCGACATTGGGGTGATTAAACAAATGGTCGACAGCTTGTTCTACGTCGGTCATACCAGGTTGAGCGGCAGGGATTGTAATACCATTTAGCAGCACTTTTTCAGCAGTTTCATGGTAATCTTCGTACATTTTCATAGGAACTGTGAAGTCTACCAGGTTAAAATCCATATTGAAATCAGCTTTGTTCAAGTCTGTTTTAGAGATCGAACCACCGGCGCCCAGACCTGTAAAAACCTTGGCAAATTCTTTTATATCGCTGTTGCTGTATGTGGGAATATATGCGCCGTTATTATCTTTTTTTCTGGTTCCGTCCTGATTGAGTTCAAAGAGCCCGATAGAAAAAAGTTGCATGATCTCCCGTGCATAATTCTCGTCCGGGTGAATATTGCGTTCGGGGATGGCTTTGGAATTGTTCAAATGGCTCAAATAAATGCCCATAGCCGGATGCAGTGTTACAGCCATCAGCAGATCTTTATAATTACCAAAAGAATGTTCGAGGAGCATGTCGTAATAATCCGCCAAAGCTTCTCCTTTATCAAAAAGGTCAGATTCAACAGAGATTACCAGGATTTGACTGAGAGAATAAGCTACCCTTTGTCTGAGCAGGTCATCGGCAGTCAGATTTACCTGCCACCAGGCATAGTCGAAGTGTTCCCATTCGGGACGATCGCTGTAATTGGCAGCAAGTCCTCCATTGTCGGTATAGATCTGAAAAGCCAGATTATAAGCATTGATCACTTCCGGGAGCAAATATCCGGGAGGAACTTCAAACTGGCTGTCTATCCAGTCAGAAAAGTCTCTTTCAGCTACCTGGCGTATCAGATTTTCATCAGCCCCGAAAGTTGCCTGTGCCAAAAATCTGGCTGCATCCATCAGGCGGCCATCCATTCCTGAACCATTGAGGGTTTGTGCGCCGGAAGCGGTTTGGTCACTACCCAAAGCTTTGTGCTCATGGCTGGAGGTAACCTTGATCCCTGCAGAATTTCCAGCTCCGATGTAATCCAAAAACGCTTGTGCCTGAAGGTTGTTGAGACAAATAACAGACAATAGAAGTAATAAAATATTTCTCATTTTGCTTCGATATAAAAGTAAGCCAAAAAAAAAGGAATTCAGAATAAAAGATCAATTCCAATGGAAAACTAACAAAAAGATGCAAGCAATAAAAAAAATGCAGAATATTTTGACAAAAAAATTTGATGTCAGGAAAGAAATAAAATTCATACGAATGTTTAACTATGAATACAATAAAATAAAATGTTTATTAGTTATTGATTATCAATTGATTTTAATTTTTTGTTAGTGAATATTCCTAAGAAGTGAATTTTTTGTTAAGTTTTTTCGAAGCACCCACATAAAATTTTTCAAAAAAAATATTTGATACAAAAAAATATTGAAGATTTCAATGAAGAATTGTGACATTCAGATTTTTAAAAGTCTTAGATAGGAATATGGCAAAAGAGTCATGGTTTTAATTATGGTTGTAAATAACAATCAAACATAAATTGATTGTTTTCAATTGGTTTTTTGGGGTTATGCAGGGTGTAGGCAGCTTTGTCTGTGCCCTGCTCTTTTTTTAAAAAGCCAATAAAACCACACCTTGTTGCCTGTAAATGCTTATTTGGTTACCGATGATACATTTTACTTGATTCTCAGCCTTTTAGCCAGAAAATCCTTTACTTCATCCAATATCTCTTCAATTCTTTCTGATGTTTCACTTTTAATGCTGGCGATTTCTTCCACGGACATTTGTTCGTAAAAGAACAGGTCATACACAGATTGATGCCGGAGCGGCAATTTGATCAATTCGTTTCTGATCAATTCTTTCATTTGCCGTCTGGAGAGTTTATCGCTGATCTCATCCACCGTTTCTTTTTCACTTCCGGATATAAGGACTTCTTTTTCAATCCCCAGGAAAGGATCCAAATCCGAATACTCATCGAGTTCGTCTGTGCTGATCAGGTCACCAGAACCGTCATAAGCGTATTTTTCGTCCAGGGAAGCATATTCAGAATTGATCATTTCCTCTACGCTGGTGGTAATGCGTTTATATTTTTCAAGATCCAGCATTTCATTCATTACATTGTCGGTTTCCCGCATCATCCAGATATTCATATCCTCAGCCTGATCCTTGTTTTCTTCAAAATTTTTATAAGTACGAATGATCACTTCATCCACGATGTCATCCAGAATATAATTTTGGGTATGAAGCACATCTATCATTTTTGCAGAACCAAGCATTCTCTCCACATAACCCTTCAGTCCGGGCAACAATTCTTTTACCAGAGATTTGAAACTGACTTCATCCTGATTTTGCTGGAATGCATCCAGGTCTGAAAAATAAGATTCAAAATTTTCCTTACGTTCGCGCTGGGTTTTACTGGCGTAGAAAAGTCTTTCCTTTTCCAGTTGTGTTGCCACTTTCTGTCTGAACTTATCAAAAAGGTCGTTGGCCACAGCGGAAATATCCTTGCCGCTTTCTGAGAGAAAAACCAGATTATTTTTAAGTTTGAGTGAACAGGATATCCTGTAATCCTGATTGTTTATTTTAAAAATATTAAGTTTCAGCACTTCCGAATAAATATAGTGATCCGGCAAAATCTGCAGTTTCTTGACCAATTTTTCAACCTGTTCAATCAGTCTGTTTCTTTTGGCAGCCGTAGGGACGATAGACAAATTGCTGATTACGTAATTCATGTGTATTTAATTTATTGTTATGCTAATATTTCAGATATTTCTGATATAGAATATCCGGCATTATAAATTGTTTCACCTGGATATCAACTTCAGGATATCTGCATAAATATACCAGTAATCTTGTAAATAAACAATAGGGTGTTAATAATTCGCAGGGATTTTTTGTTGGGGTTTCAGTTATTTTTCCTAAGATTCTGTCTGTTTTAGCCTGATTTTGAACACAAAGTTTCAGTACTTTTGAATTTTTTAAAAAGACTATTTTAGAAACAATCCATTTTAATCCTGTCAAATCGGATCCCAACTCCCGTGGAAGTAATTTTAATTTTTTGTTTGTTCAGCTTGAAAGTCTTTTATTCTTCAGTCTTTGTAGTTATTTAGGTGGTTAGCTAAATAGTCTGTTAGATTGGTAGTCTCTTAGAATTGAGTGTGAACTTTGAGCAAAAAACATCAAATTTGTCCGGGAAACAGAAGTTTTAATCTTTGGTATAAATCATTAGCTAATAGACTTAAGACTAAAAGACTATTGAGCTAAACAATTACCAGTCTTTTATACCTTGATGTTTATATGGGATAAAAATTTCAATGTTTAAAGCAATTTCAGTACTTTTTGCTTAGAGTTGTATCTAATTCAACAAAGCAACAGACCTGAAAGCGAAACAGCTAAATTAACAGAATCATTTTGAATTTTTTTATCTGGCAATTTTTGGATAGAAAATAATTCGCTCCACAGCTTATTTATAATATTCCTAAATAGGTTCAAATTAGGTAAAATCATTTTTTGACACTCTAAATACAGGTAACTTTGCATATTATTTCACAAAAACTGTTATTATGGCAAATCATATGGACATTAGTGATTCCAAAAAAAGTTTAAGACAAGCCGCATTGAATTACCATTCAATGGGAAGAAAAGGGAAAATCGAAGTTAAACCTACCAAACCATTCAATTCACAAAGGGATTTATCACTTGCCTATACTCCGGGTGTGGCAGAACCTTGTCTGGAGATACATAAAGATCCGGCAACTGCAAGAGAGTATACAGCCAAAGGCAATCTCGTTGCGGTCATTTCCAACGGAACAGCTGTTCTGGGATTGGGAAATATCGGTGCATTGGCCGGTAAACCGGTCATGGAAGGCAAAGGCATCCTCTTCAAGCGTTTTGCAGATATCGATGTATTTGACCTTGAGCTCGACACGGAAGACCCTGACAAATTCATACAGGCGGTTAAATTGCTTGAACCAACCTTTGGAGGGATCAATCTGGAGGATATCAAGGCACCAGAATGTTTTTATATCGAAGAACAGCTTACCAAAGAGATGAACATTCCCGTATTTCACGATGATCAGCATGGAACAGCGATCATTTCCGGAGCCGGGTTGCTCAACGCCGTAGAGCTGGTCGGTAAGAAGCTGGAAGAAGTAAAGATCGTCATCTCAGGTGCCGGTGCTGCCGGTATTGCCTGTGCCAATTTATATATAGATCTGGGGGCAAAAATTGAGAATATTTATATGGTGGACAGCAAAGGTGTGCTTTGTAATGCCCGTGGAGATTCGGATGGCAATAAATATAAAAAGCCGTTTTATAAAGATACAGAGTGCAAATCATTGGAAAACATAATGATCGGAGCTGATGTCTTTGTTGGTTTATCTAAAAAAGATCTGTTGAGCCCGGAAATGGTAAAAACGATGGCAGACAATCCCATTATTTTTGCCATGGCCAATCCGGATCCTGAAATCACCTATCCGGTTGCCAAAGCAGCGCGTCCGGATGCGATCGTAGCCACGGGAAGAAGTGATTTTCCTAATCAGGTCAACAACGTACTCGGTTTTCCTTTCATCTTCCGGGGAACACTGGATGTGGAAGCCATTACCATCAATAAAGCGATGAAGCTTGCATGTGCAAGGGCTTTGGCCCAATTGGCCAAAGAGGATGTTCCGGATGAAGTAAAAAGAAAATACAATGACGATGAGCTCGTATTCGGACCTGATTATATCATTCCGAAACCTTTTGATCCAAGGGTATTGTATTGGGCAGCGCCTGCTGTTGCAAAAGCAGCCATGGATACCGGGGTCGCCAGGAAGCATATCGATATCGATGCATATGTAGAAAAACTCAAAGGTATCACGGACTGGAGCCGCGATATGATGAGGAAGATCTACGATATGGCGAGAAAAAATAAGAAAAAGATCGTTTTTGCAGAAGGTGACCATCCAAAAATTGTCTGGGCTGCTGCCGAGATCGTGGAAGAAGGGATCGGATTACCGGTTTTGTTGGTAGAAAACAAAGAAGAGGCAATTGCCCGTTTTGAAGAGCACAATCATAGTACAGAGGGTATAGAATTCTTTGAATATATGAATTCACCATTGATGGATGAATTTGTATTGGCTTACTTCAACAAGCGCAACAGGAAAGGGATTACCATGCGGAAAGCGAGAAAAGATATGCAAAACGTCTATTTCTTTTCATCCATGATGGTGGAAATGGGTTATGCAGACAGTATGGTAGCAGGTATAAATGCAGCTTATCCTTATGTGCTCAGTCCAGCATTGAGGGTGATTGGAGCAAATCCGGGTGATGTAGTTTCCGGAATACATTTTCTAAGTCACAACAACCATTCTTATTTTATTACGGATTGTGCGGTAAATGAACGACCGAATGCATGTGAACTGACAGACATCGTTATTAAAGGTATAGAAACAGTAGAGAAATTCCGATTCAAACCGGTGGTGGCCATGTTGTCATACACCAATTTTGGCTCTGTAAGGACAGAAGAGACTGAAATCATTGAAGAGGTAATTGCACGGGTTAAGGAAAAACGGCCGGATGTCATTATAGATGGTCCTGTTCAGGCAGATCTGGCGATCACACAGGATCGCTTATTGGAATTATATCCATTTACCGAACTTAAGCAGCGCCCGAATCTGTTGGTTTTTCCAAATCTGATGACAGCAAATATCAGTATGAAACTGATCAAATATTTTGGTAATGTTCACATGATAGGGCCAATCATGGCAGGATTCAGGAAGCCGGTCCATCTGGTGACCAGAGGAAGCGAAGTGAGTAATATTGTCAACCTGGCAGCCATTTCAGCTGTCGATGCTCAAAGTTTGGAAAAGAAGGCTTAGACAGCTGCGTTTGGTCGATTTTAATGTATCATTAGTCCATGTGCAGGAACCGGTTAAATGGAATTATTGTTGGCAAATTAAAGCCTTAAGCATTGTATTAACTTAAGTGCGGAATTAAATGCCATCAGGGCAGGTTCTTTTATCACAACAAATTATTTGAAATGAACACTAAACTCGTTTTTGTTTTTCTGGTTCTGGTAATGATGTTTTTATTCACTGGTTGTGCAGACACCGTAGCTGTCGATGATTGTGTCATCGGGGATCCTTATGGATTTTGGGGCGGACTCTGGCATGGACTGATCACACCGTTTAGTTTTATCGTCAGCCTTTTTTCAGATAATGTCAGTGTATATGCTGTCAATAACAACGGAGGCTGGTATGATTTTGGATTTCTGATTGGTGCGAGCATAACACTGGGTGGAACTGGAAAAGCCAGCAACAGGCGTCGCCATCGGTAGGCTCATGGTAAAATGCCCAAACCAACTTTTTAAGGAATATCAACTGGGCTTTCATAGGGTCTAAAAAATTGAATTCGTGTATTTTTTTGGCAGAACTTTAAGGAAAATTGATCTTAGAAATAAAACCACACAGAATATCGAACAAGGATTAACGATTGAAGATTTTAGAATACAAATACCAGATCTGAAATCGTTAATCGATGTTCCTTTGCTTGCCCGTATGGGTTCTTAAATCATTTTCCTCTTTAGTTCTGGATTGTCCATCTTAGGTAAAATGCAATATAATGACCATTTTCTGTATCATGCAGAAAATGGTCATATTCCAGTGTATGATCTTGTTTATCAATGCATTATTTCGTGCATTAAGGCATTGGTATATTTTGGGCCATTGATTTTTTCCGATCCAGACAATGAGTTATGCAAAAAGCTATGCTGCCATGAATTTATACCAAAGCATCACAGAGTATCCTTTCTTTGACTGACCAAAGGATTAATCTCATTCAGGATAACCTGGGCATGATCAGGTATCAACATAGATTTTAGGCAGCTTATATGAGAAAAACACGGATGAATTAGACAAAAAGCGCTTTTTTTTCTAATCTTGCAGCCAATTATAAGAGCGCATTAATTCTCACAGTATGATCCAATCGATGACCGGATACGGCCAGGCTTCATCCGTATATAATAACAGGAAGCTAAGTGTTGAACTCAGGGCATTAAATGGCAAAACCACAGATATCCGCATCAAATTTCCTGCAAAATTCGGGTCGAAGGAGCTTGCCATTCGCAATCTGGTGCTGAACAGACTGGAGCATGGTCGTTTTGATATGACCATCAGCATTGACGGAGTGGTTGAAGAGCAGTATAAGCTGGATGAACAGTTATTCAGAAGTTATTTCAACACACTCAGTGAGTTGGCAAAAGAGTTGGGAGTCAAAGATCAGGATTATTTTGCCACCATCATTCGCATTCCCAATGTGGTGAAAAACATGGTCGAAGAGCTTACTGAAGAAGAATGGCAGTTAACAGAAAGATTGATCGAAGCATCTCTTGACCAGATCATAATGTATCGCAAAGCAGAAGGCATCACCATGTTACTGGACATCCGTCAAAGTGTGGATAGAATTCTGAATTATCTGAAGCAGGTTGAAATGTATGAAAAAGACCGCATTCAGGGTATTAAAGAACGTATAAACAACAATCTGAACGGATTTTTCAACGAAGTAAGGTTGGATGAAAACCGTTTTGAGCAGGAGTTGCTTTATTACATCGAGCGTTTGGACATCAATGAAGAAAAAATCCGTTTGGAGCAGAATTGCAGGTATTTTCAGGAGCTTTTGGATGACAAATCCATAACAGGAAAGGGCAAAAAGCTCATCTTTATCAGCCAGGAAATAGGCAGGGAGATCAATACCATGGGAGCAAAAGCACAAAATGCACCCATCCAGCAATTGGTCGTAAATATGAAAGATGAGCTGGAAAGGGTTAAAGAATTATTATTGAACGTACTTTAACAGAAAAAGATGGTAGAAGCGGAGAAAATGATGGTTTTTACCGCCCCTTCCGGTTCAGGGAAAACCACAATAGTCAGGCACCTTTTGGAAAAATTTGATCAGCTTGAATTTTCAATTTCAGCCACCACACGAAGCAAGCGGGATCATGAAACAGACGGGAAAGACTACTACTTTCTGACAGTAGAAGCTTTTAAAGAAAAAATTGACCAGGAAGCATTTGTGGAATGGGAGGAAGTTTATCCCGGCAGGTTTTATGGAACGCTCAAAAGCGAAGTTGAACGAATCTGGAAAGAGGGGAAATTCGTTTTGTTCGATGTGGATGTTTTAGGGGCTGGCAGCATAAAAAAAATGTATGGTGAAAAATGTCTGGCCGTTTTTGTAAAACCACCATCCATGGAAACCCTGGTGGAACGATTGAAAGCCAGGAGAACGGAAACACCGGAAACACTTGAAATCCGAAAGGCCCGATTTTTGAAGGAATTGGAACACGAATCTTATTTTGATATGGTGTTGATCAATGATCAACTCGCCAATGCTTTGGCTGATGCTGAAACCCTTGTACGAAATTTTTTTAAATTCAACTGAGATGAACCATAATGCAATTCTTTATTGATTTTTTCCTTGAACCTTATAGAAATTCTACATTTGGTTATATTCTCCTGGAGTTAATTGCTGCTTTTTTTGGGGTGATCAGTGTGATCTATGCAAAAAAAGAACATATACTGGTCTATCCGACAGGCATAATCAGCACGGGGATCTATATTTATCTATTGGCGATATGGAACTTGTACGGTGACATGATCATCAACATTTACTATACCCTGATGAGTATTTATGGCTGGTACAGATGGTCCGGATTTCAGAACGATCAATCTTCCTCTCTAAAGATCAGCACAACAGGATTTAGGGACAAACTCAGCACGATCGGGATCTTTTTATTTACATCCTTGTTTGTTATTTGGGTATATCTACAATATGAAGTCATCGAAGTCATGAGTTTGTCAGAAACCTTCAGATATATTTCTGACCAACTGAATCAAGGCCAACTTGAAAACCTGCGTAATATTACTCCTTACATGGATACCTTCACCACAGGAGTATTCTTCGCTGCCATGTGGTTGATGGCCAACAAAAAACTTGAAAACTGGGGTTTCTGGATCGCAGGGAATATCGTGTCTATACCCTTGTATTTTGTGAAAGGATATGGATTTACCGGGATCCAATACATCATTTTCCTCGTATTGGCCATTCAGGGATATCAGATATGGCGGAAAAAGATGAAGGTTGCAGCACAATGAAATGAGAAATGATTTGATGCTAATTTTGTAAAAAGCTGCGTTTTTCTTTATTCAGATCTTTTGAGTAGACAAAAGAGAAACTACTCCGGTACCTAACACATCACATTTTGACAAATTTCTTACGGATAAAAAAAGGTTCATCCAGGTTCAAAACATAAACACCGGCCGGTAAAAATGAGACATCCAAAGTGTTTTTTCCATCTAAATTCCCATCAAGCATTTTGTTTCCCTTCAGGTCAAAAACGCTGAATTTTCCGGGTTTTAATCCGGAAAGATTGCTCAGTTCAAGCGTGTTGAACACAGGATTGGGAAATACAGACCAATCTTTTCCGATTTGTTCCGTATTCCCGATCAAAATGACCAGGGTAACCGTGGATTCAGCCTGACCACATGGAGAAAAGGCAGTTAAGCTTACCGTATAGGTTCCGCTCTGAGCATATTCATGTGAAGGGTGCGCTTCCTGCGAACTCGTACCATCGCCAAAATCCCAAAGATAGGTGTCGGCATGAACCGATTGGTTGGTGAAGTTTACCTTGTATTCATCCTGTTCAACGGTAAAGGATACCAGCAAAGGTTTGGTTGTGGTCACATCAACCGAACGGTAAGCGCCTGTTCCCATATTGTAGTAGCTTCCTGAATTGGTTTTTTCCAGCACTACCGTGCGCACCATATAAGTATATATGCCCGGCTTTGTCAAACAAGAATCAATATAAATGTTTTCTTTTCCAACCAATTCAGTATTGATTTTCATGAAAACCGCTTCATCTTCAGCTTTTCTGAAAATATGAAATCCTTCAACATCCGCCTGGGGCGCTGTCCATCCAAGGGTGACATAACCGTCCTCAGCACCCGCCCAAAATTCGTCAACCGGTCCAACAGGATGCGCTCTAAGTGTCGGATCACCCATCAAGGCCATATGAACCCCGCGCTGGTTGTTGTTGAAATCGTAGAGTACAGAATTATTCATGGAAACCCATGCGGAATATCCTATATTCTCTCCCATTCCCATGTGGTGAAAATACCAGTAAGGTCTGCCGGCCCAGCAATTGGTCAACACATTTCCGCTCGCCAGGGCAGCTCTCAAAAGATTGTTTTCCAGATTGTCCCAATCTCCGAAATAACTACCGAAAAGCATGGTAAAAACACCCAAAACAGAGTCCTGTGCAAACCCGGGTGTGCCTATCACACCTGAACAATTCTGGAAATTTCCAGCGCCACAACCATAAGACCAAAGATAATTTTCCATTTTTAAAGTACTGAGATAATCTCCGGCAAAAACCTGATCCACACCGCACAGCGAACTGAAATTTCTCCAACCAGCAGCCGAAAAACCTTCTGCATAACCAGTAAATTCATCATCCACCAATGCCCTGTTTTCTACTGTAAACAGCTTATTTCTGAAAGCATGGTTTTTATCCAGATATTTTTTCAGCAATGCTGTTTCATCTGCAGTAAATGCGGGTAAATTGTGCATATCCACACGGCCGACAGCCAACTCAAGGTCTGAGGGGAAAGTTGACTGATCAAATTTCCCATCTCCGGGCACATTGCGATTTCTTTCGGAGGACGCACCAGTGATGTTTGCAGAATTATCTGTCCAATTGCTTGTCAGTTCTGCATAATATCCATCTGCAGGCCATGCTCCGTAATGATCAGGTGTATGTCCGTCCGGAACGATCACCCCTGAATACGGAACAGGAACTCGCCCCAGCAGGAAAAGTGTTTTAGTGTTTTCCGGATCCGTCAGGTAGATGTTGCGGATCTTTTCTTTTACGGCTATAATGGCATCGGATTGATTTACAGGTATGCTGATGACCTGAAAGCCATCCCCGATCACATCGTTTTTCCATCGGGCGATCTCTGATTCCAGTCCGTATGTTGAAATAGTATCATAAACCAAAATAACTTTACCCCGGTCGATGACTTCCGGGAGTTCAATACCGGTTAAAATATATCCGGAACCGGCAACGGTTCCTGTACAGTTGATCCGATATTCATAGGCCACACCTGTTTCAACCGTTTGGTCAATCCAGGAAAGAGTATTTCCGGGCAGATTGCTTGCAACCGGAAAGCCCCATTGGTTTGAATTTTTTACTTTTCTGTAGATCTTAAATGAAGTAGCTCCGTTGACGGGTTGCCATTGGATGGTGATCTGTGCCGGATCATTTTGAATTGCGGCTGAAAGCAGAATCGATTTATTCAGCCCGGGTGTTTGTGCTGTCAGGATTTCCAGGATAAAAAATGTGGAAAGCATCATGAAAAAACGCATTGGATTCATTTTTTTTGAATTGATTGAAAAGTATTGAAAACTTAAAACTAATGATACCTAAAACTAATGAAATGTATAGGATTATGAACAAACTTTTGCCATCCTTTTGCATTTTCTCACCGAACTTTTTGAAACATTAAATCTACCAGTAGTGTCCGACAAAAATTTTAAAGGTTAGAATTATGTGTTCGAGATTCCTCACTTCGTTCGGAATGACAGACAGTTAGTTGTTTGAGAAGGGGGTAGGCGGCGGCATTGCCGCCACCTACCCCCTTCTCTCCTAAATCCCCTGAAAGCCTTGTCATTTCGAGCGGAGCGAGAAATCTTGTAATTTTTGTCGGACACTAGTGTCATGTCAACACTACTTTAGCCGACCCAAGTCTTGATCTTTTTCCACATATCATCAAAATAAATCCTTTACGTAGCTAAGGCTATGCGCAGAATTTCTTTTTCGATCTGAGAAAAAATCCCTGCGACTTAACCGACACAGTAGCATTGACATGACACTAGTGAAAAACTAAATACAAATTCGTACTTGATATAAACCATTTATTATCAATTAAAAAACGCTATTTTTGTATTGAAATGAGGAATTCTCAGGTTATAAATTTTTCTTTTACAGTCAGTTGTAATCAAATATTAACCAATACATGTTAAAAAGCTTTTTGTACGGACTTTTCTACGATGGTTTTATGTTTTTTCCCGAAAAATTATATCTCGGAAAGAGACGCAGGAAGCTCATTTCTGTGCTAAGGGGCAGGATACTGGAAGTAGGCGTCGGTACAGGCGTAAATTTCAGTTTTTACAATGATCAAGTTGTGGTAACAGGCATTGAACCTTCGGAAACCATGTTGAGTCGTGCGACGGAGAAGCGAAAAAGGTTGAAATTGACCAACAGGATAGAACTGTTACATACCGGATGCGGATTGCCTGAAATGCAACAACTGGTTGAAGAAAATAGTCTTGATGCAGTGATCTGTACCCTGGTGCTTTGTACGATCCCTGAGCCGGAAAAGGCCATAGCGCAGTTCAAAAAATGGTTAAAACCCGGCGGCCAACTCGTGATCATGGAACACATCCGTGCGCATACGCATTTATGGGGTAAAATTCAGGATAAAATGAATCCATACTGGTCAAAATTTGCAGATGGTTGTCAGCTTAACAGGAAAACAGACAGAATTCTACGGGAATCAGGCTTGAAATTACAAAATGAAAAGAGCTTCAGGATGGTGCTCCCATTTTATGAAGCGGTGTATATCAAGCCCGAAACCACTGATAAACCCCATTGATAAATAGCAATAACCTGCTGCTGATAGATGTCAGAATCAATTTGTTTCTGCGGAAAGAGTATAAAATATTTCAGAAACGCATAAAAAATAGAGATTTTCCACAAAGGGCTAAAGGAAGGCCCAAAGGTTCCAGGGGAATCCTTTATTCCTGAAACAACAGCAGTTAGAATCAAAAATTTAAAACACTTTGTCTTAAGATACAGTTCAACCCCTTCTGGGTTGTAAGAGCCCGCTTTTATTTCTTTGGGTTTCACCCAAAGTTATTGATATTTAACCCTTTCAGGGTATATGGGTAGGAACTAAAAAACCACGAATTAGTTAAATAATCACACAGTTATATCCGGCTATGAACAGGAATACGGAACTAAAAAACCACGAAGTGGTTGAATATTAATAACACGGCATGCAATGCCGTGAGGAACCAGCTTGACATACAACCCAGAAGGGGTTGAATCAGAACAAGTATTTTTCATCAAACGCCACCTGATTTTCCTTTAAAATTTGAATAAACTCTTCCTTAAATGATATTTTCTTATGATGTATCACTTGATTTTCAATGTACTTAATAAGATTTTCTTTTTCATTGACCGAATATGAGAAAGCGCCATATTTTGATTGCCATCCTTTGAAACCATCAAAAACATTGTTTGCCTTAATCCAGATTGAGCTGGCTATTTTGATGTCTTTCACCAGAGAGGCTATTGCAACGCCTTGATGAACATGAGTTAAAATATGTATATGATCTTCGATCCCATTTATACAATATAAATGACAATTTTTATTTGCGAGTATGCCGGAAATATATTTAAATAATAGATCTCTGTTTTCTGTTGCAAGTATTTTTTCTCGGTCTTTAGTCGAGAAAATGATTTGATAAAGAAGTTGAGTATAAGCCATAACTAAAGAATTACAAATAAAGATAAAGTTACAAATAGATTTTCATAGATTATACCACTTTTGTCTGTTCAACCAATTCTGGGTTGCAAGAGCCCGCAGTCATTTCATTGGGTTTCACCCAAAGTTATTGATATTTAACCCTTTCAGGGTATACCGGAGGGTAAGGAAAACGACAGAAAAATACTCCCAAAAGGATTTTTCCTTAGACAGATCAAGTTGTTACGATCTATTCCCTGTAATTCCTGACCAAGCGTTCATATTGGCGTTTTAGTTTTTCTTTTCTCCGGATATGGAATACCAGATCCAGTTGCAACGGAAAAGCTTTCCACCCCAATTGTTTGTAATCCACGAACAGGGGTGAAAAACCCTCTTTACCCTTATCAACGATGTATGTATTGTATCCATTAAAAATGTCCAGGAACCACAATTGATTCTGATCAATGAACCGGTAGATGAAGCTGATCTCTTCCCAAAACTTTTCATCCGCAATTCTCTTGTAGTGTCTGAGCGATTGAGCATAACTACCATCATCGTTTACTGGCCTGGGGCAAACCGAAAAGCATTTATTTGCATAAAATACCGGATTAAAGTAGTTTTTGATCTCTTTCGGCAACCATTGCCAGGTATCAAACTCTTCCTGATGGATATTTTTTCTGAAAATCCTTAGCTGTACAGACCGGAACCTTTCCAGATCAGGCTTAATGATTTTTATACAAATATCCTTATGGTTTTCAACGGAATAACAATCCCTGAAATTTCCTGTACCGATCTTTTGTCCGGAAAACAATTCGCCCCGTCCTTCCATATGAAATTTGAACATATACAACTGAGTTTTCAATTTAACGTGGCTAAAAACAACCAATTTTTTCCATATTTGTAAGCTAATTCCAGAAAGTATTATGAAACTATCAAAAAAGTTCTTGTTCATCCTGATATTGAACATATTAAGCCTCCAATATCTAAACGCACAAAAGGAGGTATATGTGCCGGCTTACCTGAAAGATATTCAGACGGTGGATGGCAGTCAGTTCAGCTGGAGTAAAACGGCTCAAAGCCCAAATTTCATCCTTATCTGGGGAAATGAAGCAGGACTCAATCCTTTAAACGCACCGGATCCGGATCTGAGGTTTGATCCGACTGCTGTGTTGGATACGATGGAATGGATCTATACCAAATTCAAGGAGTTCGGTTTTATCAATGATGATACCGGAACCAATTTGGGCAAATACAAAGTTCCGGTCATCATGTTGAATACTTTTGGTCCAGATGGCGCCACAGGCTGGGCTTTCGGAGGCGATGTAGACGGCGTGATCGGGGCATTCTGGGCACATCCGCTGTCTATGAACGGAGGGCATGTGGCGGCTCATGAATTTACCCATTCCATGCAGGCACAGGTCAATATCGACCATCGAATGACCAATGGAATAGGATATGTATGGCTCAATGCAGGTATTTTTTGGGAAACACATGCCAATTTTATGCGCAACCTGCTTTATCCTCAGGATGTCAGCGCCTGGGGAATGGATATGTATCACGTGGAAACCTGGGGCGACTGGAAAAACACGTACGAAAACTATGCTTTGCTGATGGCGATCATGGAAATGGATGGCATGGAGATCATCAACCGGATGTGGCGGGAATCTTATAGCCATGAATATCCCTTGCAAACCTATAAACGATTAATGGGTTTTGATCAGGAACCATTCAATGATCACCTTTATTTATATGCGAGAAGGATGGCAAACTATGATTTTTCCCACAACAATGTAGGGGACTATTTCAGGGAATACAGGAATAATGACCTGAGAAACTGGTTGCCATCTGTTCAGGCAACATGGACCATACTCCAACAAACCTCTGAAGATCCCAACCATTATTTTGTTCCCATGCATCTGGCGCCGGAAGAATATGCTTACAATGTGATCCCTATCTATCCCGAAGAGGACAGTTGTGCCGTGATCGTAAAATTCAAAGGCCATACGGAAACCAATACACATGCCGGCTGGAGATATGGTTTTGTGGCTACTTCCCAGGACGGAAAAATGAGTCGGTACAGTGAAACATATTCCAAAGACGATGCTGAAATCGCGTTTGAGCTTTTGCCGGATGAAAGTGCCATGTACCTGGTGGTCATGGGTGCGCCTGCCGGAGACATCACCACAAATACAGAAAACGATACATGGCACGGTTATCCAAAACACTTCAGATTTCCTTATGAACTGTACATCAGTGGTGGCCGGCCGGAAGGATTCCAGGAACCTCAGAATTTCCGAAGTCAGTTGAAATTCGATGGACATCTTCATCCAAACGGTGGCGGATGGGTTCAAAATACGGCATCTGTGAGTTCCACGGTTTATCTCGGTCCACACACACTGGTACTTGGATATGCTCAGATTTCGGGTGATGTGCGGGTTGAAAATACGGCGATGGTCAGAGATGCAGTTATCAGTGGTCAGGTTAAAATTCGTGACAATGCTTACGTTCAGGGTGGTCAGTTGAGCGATCAGGTGCTTATTGCAGGACAGTCCTTTTCGGAAAACAATACCATGTGGGATCAGGCGAAATTGGTCATGCGTGCCAGGGTAAGTAATTACAGATTGCACGGGAATATTGAAGTTGGCGGAGATGTGATCGTGTATAATTCAACCGGAGACTGTGACAATGGTGTTTATTACCGGATGACCAATTATTACGATGACAAATTATTGGAATGCGATGGCCGGACTGCCAGTCACCCGGACAATCTCGATGTGAATCAGGAAATTATGCCATTTACGACGGAACAGATGAAACCTTTTTGTCATTGTGCGGTATATCCCGATTGTCTGCTCGTTTTTGATGGTTTGGGAAAAAACAGGGATTCCGGCATATCATTTTATCCAAATCCGGTATCGGAAAGTCTCAAACTCTCGATAGATTTTATAGCAGAAAAATCTATGCAAGTGGATTTGTATGACTTGTTTGGCCATTTGATGCTTAGTCAGGAAGTGGACCAAACAGAAGCATTTGGAATAGATGTTTCCAATCTGAAAGTCGGCATGTATCTGGGAGTCATTTCCATTGACGGGAAGGAGATTGCCCGGCAAAAGCTAACCATAATCAGGTGATTTCCCTCGGATCATAACCGAAAGAAAATGCTTTTTGGGCTGTAAAAATTGCATTAAAAACAGGATAGTAAGGATAAAATGTTGTACATTGCTGCACTCCGGACTAAAGGGATAAAGGCATCTGGAAAGGAATTAAATTCCGGAATTTTGGCATCCAGAGAGCGTATTTCAGGTACCTTCCAGGTGCGGGAACATGGGTTGTTGAACCAAAAAATTCATATTGCCAATATAAAAATACTCAACAATGGAAAAAGACGAAGCAATTTGCTGTCCGAAGTTCGAACCGGAACCCTGGGATAAAAAGGAATTTGCGTGGGAAAACAAAAGGTTTATCAAGGGAAGTGTATTTACTTTTCTTTTTATGCCGGTTAATTTTGGCGGGGTCATCACCAAAATGATGAAAAAGATCGATCAGGCAGGTGCAAAATGTGTGGAAGACCTGGGAATGTCCGATCATACATCAAAGTGGAACATGGATCTGTATCTGGCGGTGGATAAGGAGGTTCTGGGAGCCAAAAACATTATTTTGTCCGGCAAGTATCTGAGCAAGGTTTATGAAGGAGATTTCCGTGACACCAAAAAATGGTGTGATGATTTTGAAGCATGGGCAAAAGAGAAAAATTACAAGGTCAAAAAATGGTATATGTGGTATACCACCTGTCCCAAATGTGCCAAAAAATATGGCAAGAATTATGTTGTAATTATCGGTGAGGTGGAATAAATCCTTTGGTAAACTTTGAGTCCTCTCCGAAAAGTCTTTACCCCCTAAAAGAGAACTTATAATTTGTTGGTTTTCAATCGTTTCCCTTTAGGGGAAGGGGTGAAAAACGATTGAAAACCAACAAATTGGACTTTTCGGAGCAGACTCAACTTTTGATTTTTCAACTTTATTTTAGGTAAATCCGGTTGCCAAGCCGGTTTTGAGATGCGTTTTTTGTTCAACTTTTCATGAATTTTATTGTTAAACTCACAAAGCATATTGTATAGCTTAGAGATTAAAATCATACTTTATGGCCAAAAACAAGACCACACAAACAGAAGTAAATGTCAGTGAATTTATTGAAGGATTTGCCGGAACGAAACAAAAGAAGCAAGACAGTTATGCTTTGCTCCAATTGATGCAGGAAGTTTCCGGTTATGAACCGAAAATGTGGGGACCCAGCATCATAGGTTTTGGCAGTTATCATTATAAATACAAAACAGGACATGAAGGCGATTCCCCCCTGATCGGGTTTTCACCCCGGAAATCTGCCATTTCGCTGTATGTTTTTATGGGTATGGACGAACATTTGCATCTACTTGAAGGACTTGGTAAGTTCACCATGGGCAAAGCATGCATTTATGTTAAAAAACTGGAAGATATTGATGTAGGTCACTTGAAAAAGCTGATGAATGAAACGATACAGTTTTTGAAAACGAACTACACTTGTGAAAGATCTGGTGAATTGTGAGTAGTGAGTTGTAAGCTGTGATCTGATGTAAATCAAGACTGTGAATGTAGTGACGATGAATGTCATGATCTTCGACAACGCGAATCAAGACGATGAATGTCATGATCTTCGACAACGCGAATCATGACGATGAATGTCATGATCTTCGACAACCCGAACAAAGGAACATAAGAACAAAAAATGTGAACTTCTTCAACTTTCAGAAATCCTGAAAAAGAGTGTGAAAAAATAAAATGACCTTGAAAATGATAAATGCATACAAACAGTTCTTTGCCATTACCATTTTAATACTGACTTTGCTGATTGTGTTTTCAGCCTGCGAAAAAGAGCCGGTGCCTGATGATAAAGACCCTGTGGAAGAGGCTCTTGTAAGCGTGAGGGTGAACAATGACCTTGACTTTGCAATTGACAGTTTACAGATCAGGGTCAATTCGGATATTGCTGAAAAAAGCCTGATATTCAGAAACATACCGGCCAAAACTTTGTCGGGATATATGCCACTGGATTCCATACAAAACCATTTCAGGAAACAAAACGAGTACTTTTTTATCAATTCCGGCACCTTATTTGCCCAACCCGGACAATTCATCACCGGCAGTTGTTACTGCGATCCCACCTACCAGACATCAATGATCAAAGAAGGGAAGTTTACCATTGTGATCTATCAGTATGATGCTTTGAGGAAGACTTTTGATTATGAGATATATAGGGATTGAGTGAGTAGAAAGTTTATGAAGTTTAGAAGGTTTATAAAGTTTATAAGGTTTATGAGGTTTATAAGGTTTATGGGGTTTATAAGGTTTATGGGTTTATGAGGTTTATAAGGTTTATGAGGTTTATAAGGTTTATGGGGTTTATGGGTTTATGAGGTTTATGGGGTTTATAAGGTTTATGTGTTTATGAGGTTTATAAAGTTTAAAGTTAGGGCACACAGCGAGATAAATAAGTCATTGTAAATGAGAATTTTACTTGATTATTTTATTATAATTTGAGCAGTGGCAGGTATTCACTCTGATATTGATGCATTATTTCGTTTGAGAGCTGTCATTCCGGCCTTGAGCCGGAATCCCGTCACGATGTATACCCCATCGAAAACAGGATCGCGGGTCAAGCCCGCGATGCCCAAAAACATTGGATTGATGAAGTTGAAGAACAACTTTCAACCTTCTAAACTTTATAAACTTTCTACTCCAATAAATGCCAGTTATATGCTATATTTCCCGACTTGTCACGTTTTATTTACCAAAAAATTAACATATTAAATATCAATTAGATATAAAATATTTAGTGTAGATTTACCGCACTAAAGGCAATTTTATGGTAAAAGTTCGCATTGTTA
>Ga0209573_1000809_pt1 | contig 56763 bp, 53 predicted proteins | sample TNRBio252014_DNA_FD_185870 | JGI IMG/M metagenome (GOLD analysis project Ga0209573, IMG submission 185870) | Wastewater treatment Type I Accumulibacter community from EBPR Bioreactor in Madison, WI, USA - TNR Reactor_6/25/2014_ DNA (SPAdes)... | ecosystem: Engineered > Bioreactor > EBPR >...
CCGGATTGTGGATCAGAACAACCGGCCACTGGGACCGAACCAGGTCGGGGAGCTGGTGCTGAAAGGCCCCAGCATCGCCTCCGGTTATTTTAACAACGCCGCCGCCTGGACCGAGGTCATCGACGCAGAGGGCTGGTTTCATACCGGCGATCTGGCCCGTCATGACGAGGACTGGTATTTCTTCATTGTCGACCGGCTCAAGGACCTGTTCATTTCCGGGGGCGAGAACGTCTATCCGGCGGAAATCGAAGCGGCGCTCTATCGGCATCCGGCGGTGTTCCAGTGCGCGGTGGTCGGCGTCCCGGATCCCCAATGGGGCGAGGTAGGCCAGGCGTTTGTCGTGCTGAAGCCGGAGCAGACCGCCAGCGCCCCGGAACTGCTGGCGCATCTGGGCGAGCATCTGGCCCGTTACAAGATTCCCCGCCGGGTCGAGTTCGTGGCGTCCCTGCCGATTTCAGCGGCGGGCAAGGTGCTGCGCCGGGAACTGCGCGCCCGCGCCAGCCCTTAGCGACAGGCTGTGCCGGCATACGGCAGCGTGTCGGGAATGATCTGCACGCCAGTGCTGTAGACCTGATCCGGCTCCAGCACGCCCGCCGTATCAAACGTCGCCTCGATCAGGAACGCGGTCCAGCCTGCGGGCGGTTGCGACACCACGCCCACGTAGGAACCGTTGGGCATCGGCGCCAGTTCCTGCAAGCCGGTGCCGCTGGTAGCCCATGACGACAGCACCACCGGTTCCCAGGAGATCAAATCCCGCCCGGTCCAGACCGGGCCGAGGTTTTCCAGCCGGAAATCGCGGGCGACGGGATTGGTCGCCTGCCACAACTTGACCGCCTTGGGCTTGGCCGAGGGCCAGATCCAGATTAGACCGTTGTCCGCCATCACCCAGTCAATGTGCGCGCTGGTCTTGTGGTCGAGAACATCGTCGATCCACGACAGTGCGTCGATAATCACGTCCTCGCTCTGTTTATGATCGGTGTTCGGGGTGTAGCGCAACCACTTGGGGCCGGGCAGGGCGTCGTAATAGAACCGCGAAGAATCGGTGACGAAAAACTGATCGCCGGTGGCGTTGAGGATCAGCTTAGGCATCGTGTAGCGGTCACGATAGGCGTAAGGGTCAACCACCTGCAACAGCGCCTTGCCCGCCGGGGTCTGCACCCGACAGGGCAGGTTGAATTCTACGTAATCGTTCAGCGCGGGCGCATAGAAACCATAGGCCTCCCAGTGATGAGTGAACTGCTGGTCGAGATTGAGCATGTCAATCGACGCCGGAATAATGGCTTTGACCCGCGGGTCCACGGCGGCGGTCAGCCAGGTGGTCCAGCCGCGCTTGGAGCCGCCCAGCACCAGAAAGTTTTTGATTTGCACCCCCTTGCTGGCGGCGAAAGTCTGCACCGTATCCATGGCGCGCACTGCGGCCTTGGTCATCGCCAGATGCACCGCCCACTCCATGTCGCTGGTGTCCAGCGCCTTGTCCAGGCTGTAGGCGAGGATTTCGTCCTCCTTGCGCCCCTTTCCAGCCTCGTCGGTGAAGTACAGCGGCTGATTCGGCACCTGATTGACCAGCGCAAGCACTGCGCCCGTCGTTATCGCCGCCGCGCCCACCGCGTCGCTGATCTCGGTCATCAGCGCACCGCCGTTGCTGCCGCCGCCGATCACCAGAATTGCGGTGTCGGTGCTATCCAGCCCAAGCCGGGGAATCACCAGTGCGACTTCATGAGTCCATAAGGGCCGGTCGACCTCGCGGGTGGAACGCCACTGCTGGGAGGTCATTTCCAGAAAATAGATGGCGTAGGCCGCTCTATCCTGGGTATGGTAGAGATGGTAGGCATAGTGGGGATCAGGCCGGGCGACATAGCGATCCAGCGCGGTTTCGGCGGCTTGAACGGTGAGGCCCAAAAGCGCCAGCAGCAGACCACATCCACCGACGACCGGCCTCATAAGCAGCTTTTTTTCGTTCATGATGTAGAAATTTCCATGAAAGGCTGATTGAAAACAGGGTTACCGGGTTTGGCGGCCAAACGGGATCAGGGTTCACTCGAACATCAGATCCACACCCGTTTCACCATAGCTTTCAAGACGGCAAGTCGCTAGGCTATGCAGCGATTTCAGGGCGTCTTGCTCGAACCATTAGGAACCCTTCCATGAAGCATCCGCTGACTGTCGCCGCATGGTGTCTTGCCGCCACGGCCCTGGCCGCATCGCCGACCCAGGCCGCCAAACAGGCGCAAATGAACAATATCAACTTCGGCGCGATAACGTGCGGCGAGTTTCTCCAGGAGCTGTCCAGCAGCTCCGCTGAAGACGCCGGCGTGGTGCTAATGTGGATTGACGGCTATCTGAGCGGGGTGTCCCAGGACACCACGCTGGACTGGAAAAATCTGGAAAAATTCAGCACCGATCTGGTCGCCTATTGTGGCAATCAACCCAACACCAAGGTGCTGGACGCCGCCGAAGCCGTAGGTATTTCCAAATGAATTCCCCTCCCATGCCGTCACCCCGCCTGCTGTCGCACCCGTCCATTCCGCCCGCCGAGCGGTTGATTTTCGCCCTGGATGTCCCTGGCCCGACCGTGGCCCGGACGCTGGTTGAGACCTTGGGCGATACGGTGTGCTTCTACAAGATCGGTCTGGAACTGTTCATGGCCGGCGGTTATTTCGAGCTGATCGAGTGGCTGCGCGCCCGCGACAAAAAGGTGTTCGTCGATCTCAAATTTTTCGACGTGCCCGAAACCGTGCGTTCCGCCGTGCGCCAACTGGCTCCATATGGCGCGACGTTCACCACGGTGCATGGCAACGACGCCATCCTGCGGGCGGCAGTGGAAGCGGCGCAGGAAACGGGAACCGGGCTGGGCATTCTCGCGGTCACGGCCCTGACCAGCCTGGATCAGGCCGATCTCAACGATCTGGGATTCGCCTGCGACCCCCGGACCCTGGTGCTGTCGCGGGCGCGGCGGGCGCTGGAGATCGGCTGTCGCGGCGTCATTTCCTCCGGGCTGGAAGCGGCAGCCCTGCGCGAGCATCTGGGCGACCAGCTTCTGGTCATCACCCCCGGCATTCGCCCGGTGCTGAACCGGCCGGCGGATGACCAGAAGCGCACCCTGGATGTGGAAGACGCCTTCCTGGGCGGCGCGGATTACATCGTCATCGGTCGGCCCATCCGCCAGGCGCCCGATCCGCACGCGGCGGCGGCGGCGATTCAGCAACGGATCGCCCGGCTGTTCGCCGCCCCGAAATAGCTAGAGAGCGCAAGCCCCCGGTTCCTTGCTCCCTGGCGCGTCCACCCGGTTCAACCCGTTCTGCGCATGGATAAAAATCGTCCCGTCGGCGTGTTTGATTCGGGGGTGGGCGGACTGTCCGTCCTGCGGCGGATTCGCGCCGACCTGCCGCATGAGCGGTTGCTGTATGTGGCGGATTCCGGTCATGCGCCGTATGGCAACAAGCCGGATGAGTTCATCGCCGGGCGCGCGGTTGCGATCACCGAATTCCTGCTGGAACAGGACGTCAAGGCGGTGGTCGTGGCCTGTAATACGGCCACAGCGGCGGCCATCGTCCGGCTGCGGGCGCGCTACCCGATTCCGATTATCGGCATTGAACCGGCGCTCAAGCCCGCCGTGGCGCTGACCCGTTCCGGGGTAGTGGGTATTCTGGCGACCGGCAATACCGTGCGCAGCGACAAGTTTGCTCACCTGCTCGACCAGCATGGACAGCGCGCGCGGGTGCTGGTGCAACCCTGCCCCGGTCTGGCCGATTGCGTCGAGCACGGGGAACTGAGCGGCCCGATCCCCCGCACCCTGCTCGAGCGCTATCTGCAGCCGTTACTGGCTGAGGGCGCGGATACTCTGGTGCTGGGCTGCACCCATTACCCGTTCCTGATGCCGCTGATCCAACGCCTGGCTGGCCCGAATGTCACCATTCTCGATCCCAGCCCCGCCGTGGCCCGACAACTGCACCGCCGACTGGAAGCAGCGGAACTGCTGGCGGACGCGCATTCGCCCGCCAGCGGACGCTACTTCACCAGTGGCGCCCCGGAATCCACCGCGCGCTTGATCACGCGCCTGCTGGGTCATGCGGTAACGCTCGACGTTCTGCCCGACCGTTTCCAGCAGGGCGGACTGTTGCCGGTCGCAACCTCCCCGATTACCCAACGAAAGTCATAATTGCAGGACTTTCGCTTTTCGTCATTCCCGCGTATGCGGGAATCCAGTAACTTATTGAAAATAATGGATACCCGCTTTCGCGGGTATGACGGAAAAGGTAGGTAAGCGAAAGTCCTAAATTGACAACAGCGAACAGATAGACTATGTATTACCCATGTATAGACAAAAACTAGACTGGCACTCGCCATGGGCAAAGGTAAAAAACAGAAAATCGATAAAGACGAGGAGGTAAAGCTGGTCGTCCGGATTGAGGCCAAGCTGCGCGACGCCTTTATCGAAACCTGCCAGAACCTTGACACCACGGCATCCCGGGAAGTACGGCGCTTCATCCGTGACTTTCTGGCGCGTTCGGGCAAGACGGAAGCCTGAGTTCTCGCCAATTCCCTTCCCCTTTCCATTCACACTTTTACAGCGAGACCCCCAGTGATGATGCAGACTTCCCGCGATATTGCGCCGCAAGCGCAAACCCAGGCCGCCCTGGACGCCATGCGCGCCTATTTCACCGCAACGGCTCAGGCCCGGCCCCGGCAAGAACGACAGCAACTCGCTCACGAGTGGCTGGCGGCCGTTCGCCGCTTGCGCGTCACGACCCACTAACCGGTCGCATGTGCTGCCAAATTTCGGCGCAATCCTTGCCCAAGTCGTGTTCAAAGACTTGGGCGCGGCCCCATTCCTTCCGCTATCTCCACCCCATACAACCGGATGTTCGATCAGGCTAATCCCGTTTCGCCTTGTCTGTTTCGGCTACTGTTCAGTTTTCAACACCCGCGTGGAGACGCCACCGCGTGAACCACAACGATTCCATCATTTTTCGCAGCGGCCTGAGCATGGGCGGCATCGTACTGCTGGCGCTGTTAGGTATGCTCAGCTCGATCTGGATCGCCGAATCCAGCAAGGGTGACGCCGCCGCAATCAATCTGGCGGGTTCGCTGCGGATGCAGTCCTACCGCATCACCACCCGCCTGCAACAGACCGACGACGCCAATCCCTCCCACCAGGAAACGGTGCAACGGGAAATCAGCGAATTCGAACGGCGGCTGAACCAGCTCTGGCAGACCGGCGCCATCTCGCCCGCCGTGGGCGATCCCCGCAACCAGACGCTGAAAACGATTGAAACCTTCTGGCGCGATACCCTCAAACCCACATTGACGACCTGGGCTACGAGCAATGCCTGGTCAGCGGCTTCCCTGCACCAGGTGGATGACTTCGTCGCCAAGCTGGACGCCTTCGTCAAGCTGCTGGAACAGGACACCGAAGCCAAAATCCTCCTGCTGCGGCTGATCCAAGGCATAGCGCTGTTCATGATTCTGGTGCTGATCTTCGCCGCCATGCACCAATTGCAGACCAGCGTAGTGACGCCGCTGCGTGAACTGGTGGAACTGACACGCAAGGCGCGACACGGTAACCTGGCGGTGCGGGCAAGCCATGTCGGCAACGACGAACTGGGCGAACTGGGTCATGCGTTCAACCTGATGGCGGCCGATCTATCCACGATGTACGCCGAACTGGAAGCGCGGGTTGAACAGCAAACCCAGGAATTGCGCACCAGCAACCGCGCGCTGGAATTGCTCTATCACACCGCCCGGCGTCTTAGCAAAGCAGCGCCTGATGAGGCGACCTACCAGACCTTGCTGGCGGAAATCGAGAAACTGACGGGCATGGGCTCGGTCACCCTGTGCCTGCTGCATCCCAATGCGCCGCAGGCGTCCCAACTGTTCTCCGCCCGGCCGCGCGCCCTGGCGGCTCCACCGTTCTGCAGTCGCCCGAACTGCAATCCCTGCCTGGGCAATGGCGTCACCCACCCGCTGGATGCCCACAGCGAAGTGTTTTCCATCCCGGTTAAGGATCAGAATCAGCAATTTGGCGTTCTGCTGGTGCGCAACCCCGGTCTGGATGGAGCGGCCACCTGGCAACTGCCCCTGCTGGAAGCGGTGGCGCGCCATATCGCCGCCGCGCTGCGCGCCAATGAGCAGACGGAACATCGGCGGCGGCTGGAACTGCTCGAAGAGCGCAGCGCCATTGCTCGGGAACTGCATGACTCGCTGGCGCAATCGCTGTCCTATTTGAAAATTCAGTTGAGCCGTCTACAGATGCTGCTGGGCAACGCGGACACTGGCCCGGCAATAAACCCGGACATTCACGCCATCACGATTGAACTGCGCGAGGGTCTCACCAGCGCCTACCGCCAGTTGCGCGAACTGATTACCACCTTCCGCCTCAAAATGGAGCATCCCCGGCTGGAGCACAACCTGCGGGATGCAGTTGAGGAATTCACCCACCGCAGCGGTCTGCCGATCACCCTGGATAACGCCAACTGGCATTGTGTGCTGAACCCCAACGAGCAGATTCACGTCATGCAGATTGTTCGGGAAGCGTTGAACAACGCGGTCAAGCACGCCCGCGCCCGCCAGATCACGGTTCGGCTGCGCCGCGCCGCAACCGGCGAGGCCACGATTGACATCACCGATGACGGGGTTGGCCTGCCACCCGATCCTAACCGCAAAAACCACTTTGGTTTGAACATCATGCGCGAGCGGGCGCACAACCTGGGCGGCGCACTGCATCTGCGCAATCCACCGCCAGGCGGTCTGCAAGTGCAACTCCGCTTTATGCCGGCGGCCTACCGCAATCCATCCGTCGCATTCGAACCGGAGATCCGCCATGCCGGATGAAATTCAGTCCATTCTGGTGATTGACGACCACCCACTGATGCGCAAGGGGATTATGCAGTTGATCGCCCTGGAGCCTTCCCTGCGGCTGGTGGGCGAGGCCGGCGACGGGCGGCGCGGTCTGGAACTGGCCGGTCAGTTGCGCCCGGAGTTGATCCTGCTCGATCTGAACATGCGCGGCCTGAGCGGTCTGGATACGCTCAAGGCGATTCGGGCGGCGGAACTGGACGCGCGGGTCATTATTCTGACCGTCTCCGACAGCGAGGAAGATGTGGTCGCGGCGCTGCGGGCCGGGGCGGATGGCTATCTGCTCAAGGACATGGAGCCGGAGGATGTGCTCCACAGTCTGCGCATGGCAGCACAGGGCCGGATGGCGCTCGGTGAACGGATCGCCGCCATTCTGGCCGAAGCGCTGCGCCACCAGAATCCGGTTCACTCCATTGAAAGCGCCCGGCTGACGGAACGGGAGCGGGAAATCCTGGCGCTGATCGCCGCCGGTCATCGCAACAAGCTGATTGCCCGGAAATTGAAGATCGCCGAAGGCACCGTGAAAGTGCATGTCAAACATCTATTGCGCAAGCTGAATCTGGAATCGCGGGTCGAGGCGGCCGTCTGGGCGGTTGAAAAGGGCCTTGCCTGACCCTGATCGCGGCCCGCCACACGCGGTTGGCCCGGCTTCGGCATCGCACAATTCACTCTGCGAATCGGGTCGCTATGCTGATTTCGGAGAAGCGCCCAAACCTTCCGCCCGTGGCGCACGTTTGAGAAAGGCGGCCCGATCAGCGGCGGTGGGAATCTGCTCGGCCAACCGCTGATACAACTCCGGGAGGGTCCGGGTCTTGGCAGCAGTTTGTTTGACCAGCACCTTGGCAATCGGGCCGAGATACACCGCCAGGTCCTGGCGGGCGGTTTCCAGCAGGGTCTGATCGAATGCTCCCAGCGCCCCGCTCATCTGACTGCCCATCACCGAAGCGCTGGCCGCCGTGCCCAGCCCGGTGAGTGTCCCGCCCACGATCGCCCGCATCCGGCGCTGAAACCGTAATCGCTCCGGCTCCCCAGGCAAAACCGTCATCAACTGTTCGATCAGTTCCACCGGACTGCCCGCTTGCAGCGCCGCCTTGCGCACCAGCACCCGGGCAACCGGTCCCAGGGTCTCGATTAAAAAGCGTTCGGCTTGCGCCAGCAGGGTCGGGTCCCAGCCGGGCGGCGCGTTCGTCGCGAGTGGCGGCGGTGCTTGCACGGGCGCCACCCGGATCACCGTCGAACCATCCGTGGCGGTTTCGCGCTCCACCAGTTGCAGGCTATCCAGCGCCGCGATGAACGCGCCCGCATCCTGAAAGCGCTCACCCGGCTGCTTGGCCAGCGCCCGTTCCAGTACTGCGTCCAGCGCCAGCGGCAGCCGGGGATTCAAGACGGTCGCGCGGCGGGGCGGCTCGTTGAGCACTTGGTACATCAGCTCGCTGGCGCTGCGCCCGGCGAAAGGCCGCATTCCCGTCAACAGCTCAAACAGCACCACCGCCGCCGCGTAGAGATCAGCGCGGGCATCGGCTTCCTCGGTCCGAAACTGTTCGGGCGCCATGTAACCGGGCGTACCCACCGCCATGCCATCCTGGGTCAGACCGCCCACTGCATCCAGCCGGGCGATGCCGAAATCGGTCACTTTCACCTGACCATCGGCCAGCAGGATAATGTTGCCGGGCTTGATGTCGCGATGCACCACCCCGCAGGCGTGGGCATGACCGAGCGCCTGCAACACCTGGATGATCACCGCCACTGCGTTAGCCAGCGGCAGCGGCTGGCGATCCTGGAGGTAATCGCGCAGTTCCCGACCCTGCACGTACTCCATGACGATATACGGCGCGCCGCCTTCTTCCTCGCCGTACTCGAACACCGTGACAATGTTGGGATGCAGACAGCGGCCAGCGGCGCGCACCTCGCGCCGAAACCGCGCCAGCCATTCAGCGCCTTCCGCGCCCTGCAACAGCCGGCGGTGAATGGTTTTAATAGCAACGGGACGATCAATGGCGGCGTCATGGCCCAGATAGACCACGCCCATCGCGCCGCGCCCCAGCAGACCGGTCACCCGATAGCGGCCGACGCGCGGCGGCAACGTCACGCTGATCTCGCCGGTGGCGCTCATCCCCCCTTACTCGCCCAGCATTTTCATCGCGTTTTCCAGACTCAGCCGCATTCGGCTGAACGACTGCGACAACGAAGCGATTTCATCCGAACCCGGCTTGATATATTCCGGCACGTCCGGCTTGCCCAAGCTGACTTCGTTGGCGATATCCGCCATCCGCGTCACAGGCCGGATCACCACGAAGTGCAGCAGAATGTTCAGCAGCACCAGCAGCAATAGAAAAATCCCGCTGAGCAGGATCATGAAGGTCAGGAAGGTCTGTTGCGCTCGCGCCAGCGGCAGCGACATGGGGACAGTCACCACCTGTGCGCCGATGATCTCGTTCATCTTCCAGCCAAAGCCGTTATTGACTCCGTAGATGTCCGTCATGGTCTTGGGCGCATCCTCAACCCGACCATGACAAACCAGGCAATTCTCGTTGTAAATGCCCAACGGTCGGGCCAGGTTGAGCATCCGCCCGGTTGGGGTGTCCCGTTCCACAACCAGCTCCTTGCGCTCGGCGTTATTGCGGAATTCGTTAATGATGTCCGCTTCCCAGTCGGTCGCCCGGTCATTGGGATTGGTGGGATTGAGCGCGGCTTCCTTGTAGGTGTATTCGGGGAACGTGGCGCGCAGCGCCTGGAAGCTCTGCGTCGCGGCAAACGCCGCAACCGTCTCTGGCCGAAACTCCCGCTTCATCTGCAAGGTCAGCAACGGCTGAATCCGCTGGACCGTGTAGGCGCGGGCGCCCAGCGCGCTTTCCATCATGATCCGGGCATTCTGCAACACTTCCTCGCGGGCGTTTTTCTTGAGGATCTGATCAGACAGATAGGCCGCCAGCCCCAAACCGATGACGAAGGCCACCAGTAACACCAGATTGAACTTCATACGCAAACCCATAAACGGACTCCTCAAATGGCGCTGAACGATGGCGGGCCATCAGCCGGCCGGCGGTTGGCAAGGCTGGTTGAGAGCATCAAACGCCTTGCTGAACCCGAGCAGATTGAAGGGGACCGCAAACGACTCGGTCACTGGCCAGGTCGGCCAGAATCGCAGGTAGACCATGGCCTGACGGCCCGTCCGCAGCATCTGAATCAGCCGGGGCAGATCCTGGTCGAACACCAGAGTCATGTTCTTGTGCGCCAGTTTCTGACTGAAAAGGGGCGGTTCCTTGTCGACCACCAGCTTCAAGTCGGAAAACGAAGGATCCAGCTCTGATTCGGTGACGGCTAACAGGCTGACGCCATTGAACACCAGCGTCACGGGCGTTGAATCATAGCCGTCCGGGGTCACCCGCACTTCGCTGAGCGCCAGACAGCGCGATTGACGGGTCAGGGGATCGGGCTTCAGGACCACGGTCCAGGCTGCACGGGCCGGGAGCGTGACCAGTACGCTGCTGAGCGCCAGCGCTGCCAGCCCCGGCCCTATGAATCCCGTGATGTTCCAGTACTGGGTAGACACGCTTTTCACCTCTTGAGGGCTACAAGTTCCGGGCAAGGCGGATTCAGGTATAGTGACCGCCGGAATTGACTCTGGAGCGTGTCATGAAGCCGACGGACTACGGGTGTGACCCTGCCGATCACGGCATCCTCGCCCAAGACGGCGCAACGGCGCATCGCCTCACGCTGCACGTCCCCAGCGAGGAGGAACGACCCGTGCTGGTAGACGCTGCCGGCGTTGTGTTCTATCCCTGGGAACTTCAGTTGCTGCGCTGGCCGCCCGATGCGGAACCCGCCCTGCGGCGCGGTGGTTATCTGCCGGGCCGGCCCACTGACCCGGAGCTTTGGTGTAACTGCGCCGATTGATTCCTTCCGACTCAATATCCCAGTCGTTCTCTCAACAATTATGGTCCATGTTCCCTGCTTCCGCCACTTCAGGCCCAAGGTTTCACCATGGAATTTCTTTCTGATCTGCTGTCGTTTTTTCTGCATATTGACCAGCATCTCGCCGAACTGGCCGCGCAATACGGCGGCTGGCTCTACGGCATTCTGTTCCTGATCATCTTCTGTGAAACCGGGCTGGTCGTTACCCCCTTCCTGCCGGGCGATTCGCTGCTGTTCGCCGCCGGCGCGCTGGCCGCCCTGGCTGACAGCACCATGAATATCCATGGCCTGTTCCTGCTGCTGGCCGCCGCCGCCATTCTCGGCGATACGGTCAACTACGCCGCCGGCCATTATTTCGGCGAAAAGGTGTTCACCGCCAACGCCCGCGTGCTCAAGCTGGAGTTTCTGGAGCGCACCCACCAGTTCTTCGAACGGCATGGCGGCAAGACGATTGTCATCGCCCGCTTCGTACCAATCATCCGCACCTTCGCCCCGTTCGTCGCCGGGGCCGGCAGTATGACCTACCGCCACTTCCTGTTCTACAACGTCACCGGCGCCCTGGCCTGGACGGCGTCGTTTCTCTACGGCGGCTACTTCTTCGGCAACCTGCCGCTGGTCAAGCAGAATTTCACCTTGGTGATCCTGATCATCATCATTCTGTCCATCATGCCGGGCGTGATCGAATACTGGCGACACCGCCGCGACCGGTAACTCCGCCGGGAATACCAGCCCCCTGCGGGCCAAACCCCGGTATAATCCGTCGCGCAGGATCAGCGGCGGCGGCCACCGCCAAAAGCCGCGTTGACCGGCCGCTGGTCGGCCTGATAACAAAAGCTCCGTGACGAAAACAACCCCGGATGATCCCCACAGCATCCTCAGCCAATGGAGTCCACGCTATGAGCCAAACGTGTCGCATCGAACTGGATGGAAAGTCCCTGGAATTCCCAGTGGTCGAAGGAACCGAAAACGAGCGGGCGATTGACATCAGCACCCTGCGCGACCGCACCGGCTATATCACTCTGGACGACGGATACGGCAACACCGGATCCTGCAAGTCCGCCATTACCTACATCGATGGCGACCAGGGCATCCTGCGTTATCGCGGCATCCCGATTGAGCAACTGGCCGAGCACAGCACCTTTGTTGAAACCGCCTGGCTGGTCATCTGGGGTCGGCTGCCGACGACCGAGGAACTGGACCGTTTCAGCCACCGGCTGACCCAAAACGAAATGATGCATGAAAGTCTGCGCAATCATTTCCAGGGATTCCCGCCGAACGCGCCGCCGATGGCGATCCTGTCGGCGATGATCAACGCCATGAGCTGCTACGAGCCGGGGATGATGGAGATCGACGATGAGCGCACCCTGGAACGGGCGGCGGCCCGGATCATCTCCAAGGTGCGCACCATCGCAGCGGCCAGCTACAAGATGTCGGTCGGCCAGCCGCTGATGTATCCGCATCCCGAGTACAAATACTGCGAAAACTTCCTGCACATGATGTTCTCGCTGCCGTACCGCGAATATGTGCCGACGCCGGAAGTCGCCCGCGCCCTGAATCTGTTTTTGATTCTGCACGCCGACCATGAACAGAACTGCTCAACCAGCACAGTGCGGATGGTCGCCTCCAGCCAAGCCAACATGTTCGCCAGTTGCGCGGCGGGAGTCTGCGCGCTGTGGGGGCCGCTGCACGGCGGCGCGAATGTGGCGGTGATCGAAATGCTGGAGTTTATCCGGCAATCCGGAATGAACGTGGCCGAGTATGTCCAGCGGGTCAAGGCCAAGGACACCAAGCTGCGGCTGATGGGCTTTGGTCACCGGGTCTACAAGAATTTCGACCCACGCTCCAAAATTCTCAAGGCCGCCGCCGACCAGATGCTGGCGAAGATGAATACCCAAGATCCGTTGCTGGATATTGCGCTGCAACTGGAAAATGTCGCGTTGAACGATCCGTACTTTGTCGAACGCAAGCTGTATCCGAATGTGGATTTCTACAGCGGCATCATCCTGCGGGCGATGGGCATTCCGGTGAGCATGTTCACGGTCATGTTCGCCATGGGCCGTATTCCGGGCTGGATCGCCAACTGGAAGGAAATCCACGACGATCCCAAGTCGCGCATTTACCGGCCGCGACAAGTGTATGTGGGCAACACAATTCAGAATTTCGCGCCGATTGAACAGCGCTGAAATTGCTGCACGCAGTTTTTCACTGCCCTCGCCTCCTGCCTGGAGGCGAGCGTGGGATCCAGATTAGAAAGAAGAGGCAGAGAAATCAGCATCAATCTTGCATTCAAGCATAAGGTTCTGACCGCTGTCCAATGAAGCCGTGTGCGGTTTCTCGATGACCCACAAATCCGTTGCAGGCACCGTTACTGTATTGGAGAAGGCGCTTTCAATCGTTTTTGTGGTGTCATATGCGGTGGCGGCAACGCAGTACATGGTGTCATCCGCAAGGCCAAAAACAGTGTAAGTGGTCTGGTTGCCGACATCGACAACCGATGTGTATTTTCTATCAGCGGGTCCGTAGTAAAGGCGATACCCGCCAAGAACCGGTTCAGTGTTAGCATCCCAGGTGAAGGTAATCTCCCGGGCCACAAGGCCAGGAACAGGGAGTAACACGATCAGGCTTAGCGCCAGTCGACGTAAAATCCCGACAGGGCCAAAACCTTTTGCAAGACCACTAGAGATAGCCCGTTTCATAGTATCATGACTCCGAGCGGTATATCAGGAACGGCAGAAATGCTGGCAAGTAGGGAAATAAAAATATAGGCTCAAAACCAGCGCCTGGCAATCATTCCGGACTCAGGAAAAATAGAAAGTACGGGCGACGATCATGGTTACTGGAGCTGATTCATGTCTCCTTGTTTTGAGCGTCACTTCTCCTCCTTCGCTTCGTTCCGCCGGGATTTCTCCGGCCTTGACACCCGCTATCTGCTCGCCAACGGACGGATCGCCCGTCGTCACTATCTCGACTCCGCCGCTTCGACGCTGGCGATGGGCTGCGCGCGGCAAGTGGCGGATGAACTGCTGCGCCATTACGCCAACACCCACAGCGAAATGCATTTTTCCGCCCGCATCGCCAGTCACGCCTACGACTGGGCGCATCGGCAGGCGTTGCGCTTTATCCAGGCGGACCCGGAGCGCCATACCGCGCTGTTCGCCGGCAGCGGCTGTACCGCTCATCTGAACCGGCTGGCGCGCGGATTAACCGCAAAAAGGCCGGAACGGGATCTCGTTCTGGTCTCGCTGATGGAACATCATGCCAACGACCTGCCGCATCGCAAACAGGCCGGAACCGTGGTTCACCTCCCGCTGACCGGTACCGCGCCAGCGCTGGGCGCGGTGGATATGGCCGCATTGGCGCGGTTGCTGGAGCGCTATCGGGGCCGGGTCAACTACGTCGCGATCTCCGCCGCCAGTAACGTCACCGGCATCGTCAATCCGGTGCATGACATCGCGGCGCTGGCTCACGCTCACAACGCCTGGGTCGTCATAGACGCCTCGCAATCTCTCGCCCATGCCCCGCTCGCCATCAGCGATACAGGAACGCCGGAACGGGAGCTGGATGCGGTGGTGTTTTCCGGCCACAAGCTGTACGCGCCGGGGTCGCCGGGCGTAGCGGTGGTGCGGCGGGCGCTGCTGGAAGATGGTGAGCCGGATGAAGTCGGCGGCGGCATGGTCGATGACGTGTCCCTCACCGGCTATCAGATCACCCGCCGCTTCCCCGACCGCGAGGAAGCGGGCACCCCCAATATCCTCGGTGCGGTGCAACTCGGCGCGGTGTTGAACGTGCTGCAACGGATCGAGATGGACCGAATTCACGCCGCCGAGCAGGCGCTGCTGCGACCGTTTCTCGCTGAACTGGCCGCGATTCCCGGCGTGCGGATTTATGGCGATCCCGATCTGGACCGGACGCCGCGCCTCGGAGTGGTCTCCTTCAACCTGGAAGGTCTGGAGCATGGCCTGGTTGCTGCGGTACTGAACGACTATCACAACGTCGCAGTGCGCAACGGCTGTTTCTGCGCCCATCCCTATGTCCGCGAACTGTTGAAGCCGGAATTGTGGGAACTGGACCTTGACCCCGACGCTGAAGAGGCCGCGGCGCACATCAAGCCTTGGCAAGGCATGGTGCGGGCCAGTCTCGGCCTGTACACCACTGCGGACGACCTCGCGGCGCTGCTTGCGGGCCTCCACGATCTGCGAACGCGACCGAACCACTACCGCGCCCAGTATACGGTTGACGCCGAGGGCAATTTCCGCCATCGAACCTTCAACGCCCCGGCAGAATCGCTGTTCGACCCGGAAACAGCGATCGACCGGGCGCTGGAACGGCTGAGCGCCAGCAGCGACGTGCTATAGTAAACGCATCACTGATCACCGAACGGTTCGCCGTCATGCCTGATTTCCTGCGTAAATTCATTGGCCTGCTGCTGATTTTCGCCACTGTTGGGGTCGCCTCCTGCCAGGCGCTGCTGGTGTCCTGCTCGTCTAGCACCAGTATCATCGCGGTCCCAACTACCAACCTGCTACGCTGACCCCGAGAATCCGCTTCATGGCCATCCGCGTTCTATTGGCCATCGCCACCCTCATTATCCTGGCTCTACTGATCCTCCTGATCAAACGGAGAGTTTCAATCATGGCCGAACGTTACCAGCAGACCCCCGGCCGTTTCCCATCCACCAGGGGTATCCTGATGTTCCTGCTGCCGCTGCCAGTGCTGTTCGCCGCCATCGCTGCGCTGGCTCACGGCAATCTGGCCGGCCTGTTCGACAACGCCGTCGGTTATGGGCTGTTCCTGGCGGGCGCGCTGCTGCTGCGGCGCGGCTTGCGGTCGGAAGCCGAATACGACCGCCGCCGGGTCGCCAAGACCCCGTGGCCGCTCAAAACCCTCGGCAGCGGGGTGATCGCCCTCGCCACGGGCCTTACCGCCTGGGGCGGTGCGCACTACCCTCCGGTTATCGCTGGCGCTTTCAGCCTGGTCGCCCTGCTCGGCTGCTATTTGAGTTATGGTTTCGACCCGCGCGTCGCCAAACGCTTCACCGACCGGGACGGCGTGGATACCACCAACCGGGTGCTGGAGGCGCTGACGCAGGCCGAAACGTCCATCGCCGCCATCGAGCAGGCCACCCGCGACATCCGCAACGCGGAACTCAACAGCCGGCTGCGGCGCATCGCCGCGCAGGCCCGACGGATTCTGACGATGCTGGAGGAAGATCCACGCGATTTGCGCCGCGCCCGCAAGTTCCTGAACGTCTATCTGGACGGCGCCCGGCAAGTCACTGAAGGTTACGCCAAGACTCATGCGCGGGCGGCTACGCCGGAACTGGAAGACAATTTCCGCCGGGTGCTGGCCACCATCGAGGAGGTCTTCCAGGAACAGCAGCAGAAACTGCTGGAAAGCGATGTCACCGATCTCGACGTGCAAATCGAAGTGCTCACCACTCAACTGAAACGGGAAGGGGTAATCTAAAGCGAGTCACCTCCCCACCCTCGACCAGGAGCCGAACCGCATGACCCCTACGACATCCCCTGCCCCCACCACCACCCCGCCCGCCCCGCCGGCGCTGCCTGAAGTTTTCGCCGCCGCCCTGCCCCAGGTCCAGCAGGATCTGGCCGCCCGCGCCCCAGCGCCGGCCCAGGATCAGCAGCAAGTGGCCGCGCTGGCGGCGCAACTTGACCTGCGCGACAGCAACTCCATCATCTTCTTCGGCAGCAAGGCCCAAGAGCAGTTGACCACCATTTCCGACCAGATGCTGGAAGGGGTGCGCAACAAGGACACCGGTCCCGCTGGTTCGGCGCTGAACGAAATGGTCGCGGTGTTGCGCGGTTTCGATCTCGACGAACTGGACCCGAACAAGAAACCCGGCTTTTTCGCCAGACTCTTCAACAAGGCCAAGCCGCTGGTCAAGATCGTCCAGCAATACGAGACGGTGCGGAACCAGATCGATACCATCAGCGACGCCCTGGAGCGGCACAAAACAGAGTTGCTCACCGACGTCGCCACTCTGGACCGGCTGTACACCGCCAATCTCGACTACTTTCACACCCTGGAATTGTATATCGCAGCCGGCGAGGACAAGCTGCGAAAGGTGGACGCGGAGGAGCTGCCGGCGCTGGAGCGGGAGGTCACGACCAGTGAAGACATGGTCAAGGCGCAAACCCTGCGCGATCTGCGCTCCAGCCGCGACGATCTGGAACGGCGGGTCTACGACCTCAAGCTGACCCGGCAGGTCACCATGCAGAGTCTGCCCAGCATCCGGCTGGTGCAGGAAAATGACAAGGGCCTGATTAGCAAGATCAACTCGACTCTGGTCAACACCGTGCCGCTGTGGCGGCAACAACTGGCCCAGGCGATTACGATTTACCGTTCCGGCCAGGCTGCTGAAACCGTCAAGGCCGCCACCGATCTCACCAACCAACTGCTGGAAGCCAACGCGGACAATCTCCGTCAGGCCAACGCCCAGACCCGCACCCAGATCGAGCGGGGCGTGTTTGACATCGAAACGGTGAAAAAGGCCAACCAGACCCTGATCGCCACTATCGAGGACAGCCTGCGCATCGCCGATGAAGGCCGGCGCGCGCGCCGGGAGGCCGCTACGCAACTGGAAGCGTGCGAAACCGAACTGCGCCAGGCGCTGGCGGCCGCTCATGCGCGAACCCGCCAACCCGGTCCATCCGCTGGAGGCCGCTGACCATGGGATTATGGAGTAAGTTGATGGGTGAATTCGTTGATGTCATTCAATGGATCGATGACTCCAACGATACTCTGGTGTACCGCTTTGAACGGTATGGCAATGAAATCAAATTCGGCGCCAAGCTAACGGTGCGCGAGGGCCAGGTGGCGGTGTTCGTCAACGAAGGCCAGCTCGCCGACACTTTCCAGCCCGGCATGTACGAACTGAAGACCAACAACCTGCCGATTCTTTCAACCTTGCAGGCTTGGCAGCACGGTCTCGAAAGCCCGTTCAAGGCCGAGGTGTACTTTTTCAGCACCCGCCGCTTTACCGACCTCAAGTGGGGCACCCAAAACCCGGTCATGCTGCGCGATGCCGAATTCGGGCCGATCCGGCTGCGGGCTTTCGGCAGTTACGCGATCCGGCTCAAGGACGCGCCAACTTTCCTGCGCGAGATCGTCGGCACTGACGGCCGCTTCACCACCGACGAAATCACCAACCAGTTGCGCAACATGGTCGTGTCGCGCTTCACCAACATCCTCGGCCAGTCAAAAATTCCGGCGCTGGATCTGGCCGGCAACTACGACCAGCTCGGTCAGTTCCTGTTGCAACGCATCGCTCCGGAATTCGAGGCGGTCGGTCTGGAACTGACGAATCTGCTGGTGGAGAACATCTCGCTGCCCAAAGAGGTCGAGGCGGCGCTGGACAAGCGCACCAGCATGGGCATCGTCGGCAATCTGGACCAGTACACCCAGTTTCAGGCGGCGGAAGCCCTGCGCGATGCGGCGGCTCATCCGGGCGGTGGTTCCGAAGCGATGAACATGGGGCTGGGACTGGCAATGGCCCAGCGGCTCAGCGAGACCCTGGCCCGGCCGGCGCAACCCGCACCCGCGTCACAACCGGCTCCCCCGCCGATGGCCCCGCCGCCGCTGCCTGGCGCCACACCTTATTTCGTCGCCCTGAACGGCCAGCAGGCGGGGCCGTTCCCGATGGACGAGCTGCAACGGCAGGCGCAAAGCGGTCAGTTGACCCGCGCCACACTGGTATGGACTCAGGGCCTGCCCAACTGGATAGCAGCCGGCGAGGTGGCGGAACTGGCGTCGTTGTTCGCTAACCTGCCGCCACCATTGCCGGGGGCTTGAAATCCCCGCTCTCGCTAAAGAGCGCAGGGATCTGGCAGTGAGAAGTTTTTTGCGTAACCGCAACAACCACGGGAGAGCACCATGGGACTGTTCGATTTCGTCATCAACCAGGGCAAGAAACTGTTCGGCGCGGGCGACGATCCCGCCGACAAGATCAAACAGGAAATCGAGGCCGCCAATCCCGGCGTCAAAAATCTGGATGTCAAATTCAAGGATGGACAGGTTCAGCTTTCCGGGGATGCCATCACCCCGGAAGCCATGGAAAAAGCCGTCCTGTTGGCGGGCAACGTTCAGGGGGTTGAAAAGGTTTCGGCCGATCAGTTGAAAGCCCCGCCGCAGACCGGCAAGGTGGAGTATTACACCATCCAGTCGGGCGATAACCTGTCATCCATCGCCAAGAAATTCCTGGGTAACGCTTCCGCCTATCCCAAGATTTTTGAAGCCAACCGCGAGGTCATCAAAGACCCCGACAAGATTTATCCCGGCCAGAAAATTCGCATTCCGCTCGGCTGAAATACCGAACAACACCGATGCGGGCCGCCAATGCGCGGCTCCGCGTCCAGCCATTGAACCGGAGGAGTCGAAGATGGACGCATTACAGTTGCTGGGCAGCCTGTTGGGCAATAACGCCACGTCCTCGGGGCAAGGCGGACAGATTCTCGGTCAATTGATCGGCAGCCTGACCGGAGGCGGTGCGCAAAGCGGCGGGGCCGGTGGTGGTTTGGCCGACATGCTCAGTGGCCTATCCCGAGGCGGCGCGCAAAGCGGCGGGGCCGGTGGTGGTTTGGCCGACATGCTCAGTGGCCTATCCCGAGGCGGCGCACAAAGCGGCGGGGCTGGCGGTGGTTTGGCCGATCTGCTGAGTGGCCTATCCCGAGGCGGTGCGCAAAGCGGCGGGGCCGGTGGTGGTTTGGCCGACATCCTCGGTGGACTGACCGGAGGCGTTAGGCCCCAAGGTAGCGCTACTCCTGGCGGCTCCAACCTGTCCAGCCTGCTCGGAGGTCTGGCCATGGCCGCTTTGCAAATGTTCAGCCAGCGCGGCGCGGGGTCGGGGCAATCCTCATTCGCCGCATTGGCTGGCGTAGCGTCCGGGCAGGCGCCTCCGGCGACGGTGGATACCGCCCAGGCGCACCAGCAGGCTGTGGCCTTCATCAAGGCCATGATCAACGCCGCCAAGGCCGACGGCCAGATTGATGCCGATGAGCAGCAGAAAATCGTTTCCAAGCTGGGCGATGTCGGTCCCCAGGAAGCAGCGTTTATCCATGAAGAGATGGACAAGCCTTTAAATTTCGATTTCTTCGCCGACCTTACCCAGGATCTGGCGCCACAGGTGTATGCGGTATCCCTCATGGCTATCAACCTCGATACGCCCGCTGAAAGCAACTACATGCAGCAACTCGCGCAGGGTTTGGGTCTGGATGCCCAGACCGTTAACAGCATCCATGCGCAATTCGGCTTGGCGCCGCTGTACGGCTGAAGCGACGTAACCGCGCGCCGCGATTCGTCAATGAAACCCTCCTCGCCTGCAAGCGGGTGAGGGTAAGGAAACGAGAGTTAAGATCGCATCGAGGAGAACGTCAGTATGGGCGCCGCCGCCGAAAAATTGTGCATAAGCGAGGCCGACTATCTCGGCGGGGAAAGCCGCGCCAAGGACAAGCATGAGTATGTTGCCGGCGAAATCTTCGCCATGGCCGGCGCCAGCGAGCGCCATAACCGGATTGCCGGTAATATCTTTTTTCACCTGCGGCTCGCTACCCGAGGTCATTCCTGCCGCGCTTTCATGGCCGATATGAAGCTGCGCATCGCTCGTCATCGAAGCTATTACTACCCGGACGTAATGCTGGTCTGCGACGACAGCGACAATCACCCCATCTACAAAATCGCGCCCTGCTTCATTGCCGAGGTCCTGTCGCCTTCGACCGCTACCACCGACCAGCGCGAGAAGTGGCTTCACTACCAGGCCATTCCCAGCCTGCGCTACTACCTGCTGGTAGACGCCGACCACTTGAGCGCCCGGTTGTTGACCCGCGTGGCGGAAGACCGCTGGACCGAGCAAGTTCTCGACCGCGAGGATTTTATCGAAATGGCCTGCGGCGATGCCCGGCTGACGCTGACGCTGGATGATTTGTACGAGGATACCGGGCTGCTGATGTAGCCCGTAGAGGCTGTCTAAAAACCCCTCGCCCGCAGGCGGGAGAGGGACAGGGGTGAGGGTGTTTCGACTCTTTAAATCGGCGCGCGGCGGTTCAATCATCGTCGCGAGTGACGATAAACACATCATCCACTTCATTGATGTGGTAACGCTGGGGTTTGGCGGCGACTGCGAGATCACTCTCGTTCAACCCGGACTTTTGCAGCATGTAGGCGCGGATTTCCGGGTCGTTCAGATCGACTGCTTCATCCGCCAGCCATTGCCTGATTTTCGGGTCTAGCGGCTGAAAGACATGCAGTTCCCGGTGACCGCGTTGCAGCAGAGTGTAGACCGGCGGGTTGCCCAGTTCCATGAGCTTGACATAGCCCATACCCTCGTACATCCGTGCGGTCTGCCGGACGCTGCCCAGCACCTTGCCCTCCCCCTCAAAATCCGGGCCATGCTCAAAGCGGTTGCCTTTTTCCAGCATGTGCTGGCGCAGGGCGGCGACCGCGCCATCGAGCGGGGTAACGGGTTTGGGTTTATCGCTCATCGAATGTCCTCATGGCGGTTTAAAAAGCCCATCAACTCCTTTTAGCGGGCAGGTTGGGCTGGAGCAAAGCGCAAACCCAGCCTGCCGGTTCCAACGAAACCTATCGAAAATCGGTATCAGCGCAAATAGGCTCCATCCATTCCGATTTTACCGGGACCGTTGAGTACATAAATTCCGGCGGAATTGCCACGCACTTCAAAGTCCAGATGACCGTTGTGAACGGTCACCTCACGGCCGCTCACCGCGTCCCGATAGACCCCATTGCGCACCTCGCCGACGCTCATGCTCTGATCGCCGCCAATCGCCAGGCCCACCACCGCGTAACTCTCGCCGTGGTTATGATCGCGTACGAACCGCATCCCGCTGCCCCATTCACTGATCTGGCTCATCGCCCCCTTTTGCAGGGCGGGAATGGCGCGGCGAATCTGGTTCAGCCGCTGGAGGTGCTGGTACAGCGGATGGCTTTGGGTCACGCCGATGCGTTCATCGGTCAGATGGCCGCCGAAATAGGCCCGCCCGGTTTGATCCAAGGTGTCGTCATTGCCGATCACATCCTGCGGCGCACCCTTCATGAACTCGATTTCTTCGCCGTAATACAGGCAGGGAATGCCGCGCACCGTCCACAACAGGTTGTAGGCCGCCGCCGCCATCCACTGTTCGCCCTTGAAGCGGAACCGGAAATCATTGTCCGGGCCGACGTCGTGGTTCTGCAGGAAGGTGACGAGCGTGCTGGCGTTGCCATAAATCCAGTCCATCTCCAGCACCCGGGCGACCCCGTCGTAACTGCCCCGGCTGAGATTGTCGCGGAAGGTGGAAAACAGGCCGAAATCGAGCTGCGGAAAGCCGGAGTCGCCGCCGGAGTTCGGATCGCGCGGATCGTGACCCAGCCGGGTGTACCACCACGGGCGGATGAACGACGGGCCGTTATCGCCGCCGCCCAGATCGCCCCAGCCGTAGCCCTTGACCAGATTCTCGCCGAACACGAACAGTCCCGGCTTGTGGGCTTTCCAGGCGTTGACATACTCCAGCAGGTTATCGCGCGGCACATGCTTCACCGTATCAATCCGCAGCGCGTCCACCCCCATGTCCAGATAGCGGTTGATGGAGCCGATCAGATAATCCTTGACGTTCTGGCGGTCGGTGGCGAGGTTGATGCAGTCGCCGGCGATGTGCTTGAGCTGCACCGCCGCGCTTTCCCAGTCGCCGCCGCAGATGAAACCGTGCTGCATATACCAGTCGGGATCCAGAGTCTGGGCGTCGATGCCGAAAAAGCGGCCGGGGTTGTAGCCGGGTTTGGGCACGGTCTCGCCGCTCTTGGGATCCACCAGCGGAATCTTGCCCTCGGGGTCCGAATTATGCCGTTCCTGGTACCACGTTGGCGCGACCGGATTGTCGATATCATCGCGGTTCGGCCAGGCGTAGTTGCCGAGGTTGCCCTGATAGGGACCGTGGTTGACCCGGCCCTGCTCCGAACCTTGTGGGACGTAGTATTTGATCGGCAGATGATCAATATGCACCTTTCCGCGAATCCCGTACTGGCAGGAATGATTGACCACCACATCCTGAATGATCTTGACGCCGCGCTGGTGGGCGGCGTCGATCAAATCCTGATAAGTCGCGTCCGGCGATTCCAGGCGGGGATCAATCCGGGTCCAGTCATAAGCGTGGTAGCCGTGATAGTCCAGACCGCTACGATTCTCCACCGGCGGGGTGATCCAGATCGCGGTGAAACCCAGATCGCGGATATAGTCCAGGCGTTGAATCAGGCCCTTGAAATCGCCGCGCCAGTGCGGGTCTTCCGGCTGGCCGGTGGTCCGATTGAACTTGATGCGGTCGCGGCAGAAGAAACTGGTGCTCGGATCACCCTCGTAGAAGCGGGTGGTGAGTAGAAAGTAGATCGTCTCTTCACGAAAATCGCCCAGCGGCCCGGCGGGGTCAATCGGCGCGCGTGGAGTTGGAAGAACCGCAGGAATGGGATCATGCGGGGCCTCAGTGACCGCAGGAGCGCTGGAATCGGCTTCCGCCTGGCTGTCATACCACCGGCCCTGAGCATAAAAGCCATCGCCCTCGCGCCGCAAATCGCCGGTCTGGCAGCGCTGGTTGTCGTTGAACACCAGGCTGGCCGCCTCGATACCGTCGAATCGATAGATGAACCAGCCGTCGGCGGTCGCCGTCATCGGGACGCCCGGCCAGGCCGAGGCGATTGCGCTGGGTTGGGTATCCCAATAATGAATGTAAACGGTATTGGCCCAATGCACCGGTTTATGAAAATGAATGACAAGCTCAGGCATGACTCAGGAGTTCCGGGAGCGAAAAAGTCTATGGGAATAGGCCCGACGACGGGCCGTGAACGACCGCCAAGTGGCGGACACTGCTTGAAGCATAGGCCAGAAACGGGTTATGAAGCGCCTGATTTTTCCACAACTGCCCTCGCGACCGACCCGCCATGATTCGCATTCTCTACAAAGCCGGCCCCGCGCCCGTCCAAACCGGGGCGACCGCCGCCGATCTGCCCGCGCTGCTCGCCGCCAGATCTGAACATCGCGCCCTGCTCTGGGTCGATCTGTTCGAGGATGCGCCGGCCAGCAATGGCGACGGCGCTGACAAGTCTGGCGCTGATCCCCAGATCCATCACCTGCTGCACGAGGTGTTTGCCTTTGATCCGCTGGCGGTGGACGACGCCCTCATCGAAACTCACGTGCCCAAGGTGGACGACTGGACCGACTATCTTTACCTTGTGCTGCACGCGGTCGCCTTCAAGGCGGGCGTCGCCCGGCTCGAAACGCACGAACTGGACGTGTTCCTGGGCCACCATCTGCTGGTGACTTATCACTGCGAACCGATCCCAGCGCTTGAGCAGGTATGGAAACAGGCCCAGCGCGATGAGCGCTACTGGGCGCGCGGTGCGGATTATCTGCTCTATCAGGTCTATGACCAGATCGCTACCGACTATATGCCGTGCCTGGATGAGATCGAGGAGATCATCGATCAGATTCAGGATGCGGTGTTCACCACGCCAGCAGCGGACCAAGTCACGCGGATTTTGCAGGTCAAGCGCGCGGGCCTGCGCCTGCGCCGCATCCTCAGTCCGCAGCGCGAGGTGGTCAGCAAGCTGGCCCGCGAACTTTACGAAGTAGTCGATCCAAACAATCGCGTGTACTTCCGCGATGTCTACGATCATTTCGTGCGGCTGGCGGATATCAACGAATCGGTGCGCGACCTGGCCGCTGGCGCCCTGGACAGTTACCTGTCGGTCATGGCCAACCGCACCAACGAGGTGATGAAGGTGCTGACCGTAGTCACCACATTGTTCATGCCGCTGACCTTCATCACCGGATTCTTCGGTATGAACTTTTTCGGCGCGGTGCTGGAAGTGCCCCAAGCGCGACTGGGCTGGATCGTGCTGGGTCTGGCGCTGCTGAGCATGGCGGCGATGCCGCTGGCGATGCTGGCCTTTATGCGCAGCCGGCGTTGGCTATAGCCCGGCGCATCCCCTCTCCGACGCGGGCGTGGGGAACCTTAGCTTCCCGACCAGGGACATAAAGCTGTCGTAACCGCTCACTCCCCTTGCCCGCTGGCGGGAGAGAGGAGTGAATGATGACAAGCGGTTATTCAAGTTTGCCGAGGATCCGTTCTGACCGATGCCGATCACCGTTGCTCACGCGCCTGACCAAGGTTCCCGCTTCCTGTGGGTAGCGCTATTGCCGCTGTCCGGGTTCGGCGCCCTGATCTGGGGTCTGTTGCATCATCCACTGCCCTGGAGCGGCGATTGGGCCTGGGTTCCTCATCTGGGCGTGGAGTTTACCGTCCACATCGACGGCCTGTCCGCCCAGTTTCTGGCGCTGATCACGGGCATTGGCGCCCTGGTGTGCATTTACGCCAGCGCTTATCTGGCCCACGAACCGCGCCGGGGCCGGCTGTGTCTGATCCTGATCGCGTTCATGCTGGCGATGATCGGGGCGGTCAGCGTCGATCATCTGCTGGTGCTATTCGTCTTCTGGGAGTTGACCAGCCTGACCTCTTTCCTGCTGGTGGGCTTCCATCATGAGGATGAGGCCGCGCGGAACGCGGCCCGGCAGGCGCTGTTGGTGACATTGAGCGGCGGGCTGGCGCTGCTGGCGGCGATTCTGCTGCTGGCCGACATCGCCGGAAGCTACTCGCTCCAGACCCTCATCGCCCAAGGTCCGGCGCTGGCTGACGACCCACGCCTGCCCGTCGCCCTGATCCTGCTGCTGGTGGGCTGTTTCACCAAATCCGCCCAGTTTCCCTTCCATTTCTGGCTGCCCAACGCCATGACCGCGCCCACCCCGGTGAGCGCTTATCTGCACTCCGCGACCCTGGTCAAGCTCGGTATCTACCTGCTGGCCCGGCTGGATCCGGCGTTCAACGAGCTGTGGCTCTGGGAAGTCACCCTGGTGGGCGTCGGTACGCTGACTGCGCTGTGGGGCGCGGTGCTGGCGCTGCGGGAGCGCGATCTCAAACGCATCCTGGCCGGCTCTACGATCTCAGCGCTGGGCACGCTAACCCTGCTGATCGGGTTGCCCAATCCGGGCGCGAGCCTGGCGGTGGTCGCCTTTCTGTTCGCCCACGCCCTGTACAAAGCGGCGCTGTTTATGGTGGTTGGCAATATCGATCACGCGACCGGCACCCGCACTATCGACCGACTGATGGGTCTGTGGCGCCCCATGCCCTGGACGGCGCTGGCGGCCGCGCTGGCCGGGCTGTCGATGGCCGGTCTACCGCTGTCGTTCGGCTTCGTCGCCAAGGATCTGATCACCGTCGCCAAAGCAGACGCTGAACTGCTCGACGCCATCAGTTACGCCACTCTGTTCGTTAACGCAGCGGCAGTGGCGGTCGCGGCGGTCGCGGTGGTGCGGGTGTTCGGCGGTTCTCAGGAAGAACCCAGGGGACAGATTCATGAAGCGTCCTGGCGGATGGTGCTGCCGCCCTTACTATTGGCTCTGATCGGCATCGAGTTCGAATTTTTGCCCGATCTGGCCGATCCGCTGCTGGCAGCGGCGGCTTTGGCGATAGCTCCGAACCTGGGCGTGGTCGATGTACAGGCCTCTTATGCGTTCGGCACCCTGCTCACGGCCACCGAACTCACTTTGGTCATTGGGCTGGCGCTGTTTCTGGTCTGGGATCGGCTGGAATCGGCGCTGCGTTCGACCCGCAGGCTGGACCGCTTCGGCCCAACCGCCGGCTACCAGGGGTTGCTCAAGAGCCTGCCCCGCATCGCTGCCAGGCAAACCCGCGCCTTGCAGCAGGGCCGGCTGGCGGGCTATCTGCGCACTACGCTGGCGGGCCTGCTGATCCTGACCGTCGGCGCCGGTCTAGCGACCGGAATGAACGCGACCGAAGAAGGCGCGCACTGGCTCCGGAACGGGTGGTGGGACAACGGCGACGGGCCGAAGCCGGACTGGGCATGGCTGATGGCGGCGGCGCTGATGCTGGCTGGAGCCATCGCCAGCGTCGCGGTGCGCGACCGCATGGCGCTGCTGATGACCAGCGGGCTGGTCGGTTATGGCAGCGCGGTGCTCTTCCTGTTCACCGGCGCGCCCGATCTGGCCTTTACCCAGTTTGCGGTGGAAACTGTTCTGGTGGTGGTCGCCGCTACCGTGCTGCCGCATTACGGGTCGCCGCCCGCGCGGGCGGAGGAGCCGTCTCTGCGCAACGCCCTGCTGGCGGCAGCCAGTGGCGCCGGCGTCCTGATCCTGCTGCTGGGGATGCTGGCGCTGCCCCCAGACTCGACTCTGGCGGACGGGTTCGGCGCCGCCAGTCTGCCGCTGGCCCACGGCCGGAACGTGGTCAACGTCATCATCGTCGATTTCCGCGCCTTGGACACCCTGGGAGAAATCACCGTAGTGGTCTTTTCTCTCTTGGCGGCTCTGCCCTTGCTGGGCGCGCTGATTCGCGCCCGGCGGGAGGCGACGTCATGACTGGCCGCGCACTGCTGCTGGAACGGGCCGCGCGGCCGCTGTACGGGATTCTGCTGGCGGCGGCGGCGTGGATTCTACTGCGCGGCCACAACGCACCCGGTGGCGGGTTCATCGGCGGGCTGGTGGCCGTGGCGGGCACCGCCGCCTATGCCCTGCTGCTCGGTGCGGCGGCGGCGCAGCGGCGGTTGCCGTTGGGACCGCTGCCGCTGGCGCTGCTGGGCGCAATCCTGACCCTGCTGAGCGGCCTGCCGGCGCTGGCGCTGGACCGACCCTATCTGACGCATCTGTGGTGGAACCTGCCGCTGGGACTGATCGAACTGCCGCTGTCCACCGTGCTGCTGTTCGATGCCGGCGTGTTTCTGGCCGTGTGGGGAACCTTGGCCGGCTACGTGCTGGCGCTGGTGCGCAGCGGCGAAACCGATTGTGGAGAAAAGTCATGATCCCGCTGCTGGCGCTGACGATTGCGCTGATCGTAAGCGCCGGGGTCTACCTCGCACTGTCCCGCGACCTGTTTCGCTGCATCGTCGGTCTGGCGGCGCTGGGCAGCGCCGCCAATCTGATCGTGTTCGCTACCGGCCGCTTCGGACCGATCCAGCCCGCCATCATCCCGGCAGACGCGATGAAACTGGCGGCGACGGCGGCCAGCCCGCTACCGCAGGCCCTGGTGCTGACCGCCATCGTCATCAGCTTCGCGCTGCTGTGCTTCGCCTTGGTGCTGGGCGCACGCCTGCGGCAGCAGGGCGCCAGCGACGACAGCGACCAGTGGCAAGCCGCCGAGCCGCCCGCGACCGATCCGGTCAAACCGGCGGTACTGGAATGAGTGCGGCGCCGTGCTGTTATTGAGTCCACTGCTGGTTCCGCTGGCGACCGCGCTGTTGACGGCGCTGCTCTACCGCCAGTCCGTGGCGATGCGTCGCGCAGTCAGTCTCATCGGCGCGTTGCTGCTGGTGCTGTGCGCCGGTGCACTGCTGGTCACGGTGGAGCACGCCGGACGGATCACGCTGGCGCTGGGCGGCTGGCCGCTGCCCTATGCCATCGAATTCGCTGCCGACCGGCTGAGCGCGGCCCTGGTGCTGATCACGGCGGTGCTGGGCGCGGCGGTGCTGCTGCATCAAACCAGCCGCGCCGATCCGGCCCCGGAGACGCCGACCCTGTATCCGCTGCTTCATGGTCTGCTGGCGGCGGTGGGCGCGGCGTTCGTGACCGCTGATCTGTTCAACCTGTATGTCTGGTTTGAACTGATGCTGATTGCGACCCTGGGCCTGCTGGTCCACGGTGGCGAGCCGCGCCAGTTGCAAGCCGCATTCACCTATCTGGCCCTGAACCTGGTGGGAACGTTGCTGTTTTTAATCGCGGTGGCGCTGCTGTACGGCGCGACCGGCCACCTCAATTTCAGCGCACTGCGCCAGGCGGCCCTGCGTCCTGAACTGGCGGCGGCGCTGCCGGTTTACGTCACCCTGCTGGCGCTGGCGCTCCTGCTCAAGGCGGGCGCCTTTCCCCTGTTTTTCTGGCTGCCGGCCAGTTATCACACCCTGCCCACTCCGGTCCTGGCGCTCATCGGCGGACTACTGACCAAAGTCGGCGTCTACGCCCTGCTGCGACTGCTGGGTGATGTGTTCGCCGCTGCGCCCGCCGTTCTGTACGAGGCGCTGGGCGGGATGGCGCTGCTCACCCTCGTTACCGGCGGGCTGGGCGCGGTTTATCACTGGGATTTGCGCCGGATTCTGGCCTTTCACATCATCAGCCAGATCGGTTATCTGTTGCTCGGCATCGCCCTGGCCAGTCCGGCGGGCGCAGCGGCCACCCTGTTCTTCACCCTGCACAACATCGTCGCCAAAGCCAGTCTGTTGCTGATTGCCGGGCTGATTTGGGCGCTGGCCGGTCATCATGATCTGCGCCGGGTTGGCGGCCTGTACTCTGCGCGCCCCGGCCTCGCGCTCCTGTTCCTGGTCGCCGCGCTGGCGCTGGTCGGTCTGCCGCCGCTGTCGGGGTTCTGGGGCAAGTATCTGCTGGTGCGGGAAATCTTCTCGCAGGAGCGCTGGCTGTGGGGTGGCATGGCGCTGGCGGTGGGCCTGTTGACCCTCTATTCGATGCTCAAAATCGGTCTGGAGGCATTTTGGAAACCCCATCCCGTGGGCAAGGTCATCGCGCCGGTCGCCGGGCTGTGGCCAGCCTATGGGGCTGTGCTCCTGCTGACGGCGCTGATCCTGCTGATGGGTTTGCTGCCGGAACCATTCATCCGTTATGTCGATGCGGCGGCAGCAAGTCTGGGGCGGGCGGGGGTTGCGCCATGAACCGCTGGCGCGCTGCTTTATCCCTGTTGCTGCACTTTCCACTGGACGTAGCGATCTCTGGAGGAGCCACCGCCTGGCTGATCCTGACCCGCGGGCCGACCCGGCAACCGGGATTGGTGCGCCTGACTTATGACGAGGGGCTGAGCGAGACCGGTGCGATCCTGCTGGGGCTGCTGATCACCCTGACCCCCGGCACCACCACGCTGGATCTCGATCCGGTACGGCGGGAGTTGCTGTTGCATGTCCTCGACAGCGCCCAGGCTGAAGCTACGCTGGCGACGATTCGTCGCCACTTCGAGCCGCCGGTGCGGGCGCTGTTCAGGAAGACGCCATGACGCTGCTCTATGCCTGTGTGGTCCTGGCGGGACTGGCGGCGCTGCTCGGTTTTTACCGACTCCTGCGGGGGCCGACGGCCGCTGACCGGGTGGTGGCGCTCGATTTGCTGTTCGCCGTCGCGGTGCTGCTGGGCGTCGCCGCCGCCCTGATCACCGGCCACACCGCTTTTCTGGATGTCGCGCTGGGTCTGGCGCTGGTCGGGTTCGTCGGAACGTTGGCCTGGGCGCGCTGGATCGATCAGTACGCCGCACGGGAGGAGGAATCGCCTTGAATAATCTGCTGGGACTGGGGCTATGCCAGCTGGGCGCAATCCTGCTGCTGATCGCCGCCTGGGGCGTGGTGCGTCTGCCCGATGCGCTGTCCCGCCAGCACGCGGCGACCAAGGCGGGAACTCTGGCGCTGTTCACGTTCATCCTGGGCGCCGGACTGCTGATGCCCGATCCGGCCTGGATCGGGCGACTGGCGCTGCTGCTGCTCGTGCTCCTGGTGACGCTGCCGCTGGCGTCTCACGCCCTGGCCCGGGCGGCCCTGCGGGAGGCGAAAGCGATGAAGGATCGTTCATCGGATGATCAAGGCGTGGAGCGCTGAGCACTCGTCGCTGCCTTCAGCAATGTCCCCGGTGAGAGCGTCGATGGGATCTAGGGATCCTCCGGCCCGTTCCACACCCGGACAAGGCTCAAAAATAAATCCGCAGCCCGATCCCCCACTCGTGCGCCCCTTCAAGATAGCGCCAGTCCATCCCCAGCGATAAATTCCGCTCCAGCGCCAGATTCTGTTGCAACGTCGCCCGCAGCGCCGTCCCGGTTTCACCGGCGCGGGCGTCCAGCCACGTTGCTCTGGCCATGACTTTCCATCCCGCGGCCGGCTGCAATAGCGTTCCGCCCGTCATCCCCCAGCCGGCGCGATAACCATCGGCGAACGGCGAGCCGGCAGCGAACTCCAACCCCGGCAGCGCGAACCAGACCGCGCGCCACGGCCAGCCGGTTTCCGCCGCCAGCCCCAGTCCACCGCTGAGATTAAACGCCGTACCGGTCGGGTGCTCCGGGCGCGGGTACGATTCCCAGCCGGCGTGAATCCGCCAGGCCGGGCGCGGGGTCAGCGCGTTGAGCGGTGGCAGCGAGGTGATATCGAGCAGGGTCAGCCGTTCCAGCGCCAGGCCGCCGTGTTCCGGATAGTGGCGCAGCGCAAGACTCAGGGCTTCGATCTGCGCATCAGGCGTGTAGCCGACGTCCGGCTCCAGCAGTTCGTGGTAACTGGCCCGGACATTCAGTTCCACAAAATCCAGCCCATCCCGCTGGCCCACGCCGATACCCAGCCGCCGCGAACTGTGACCGCTTTCCGGGCGGGTGGCGTAGGGTTCGACCGCGACCGGCGTCGCAGTGACGCCCAGGCGATTGCGCGCAACCAGCAGCCGGTGGGCGAGATCATCCGGCGGCGATGCGTTGCCGTCCTTGCTCTTGCTGGCGTGACGCCGCTGGCGTTCATCCAGAGCGATCTCCAGCATCAGCGCCTGCCGTTCCGGGGCGAAGCGAGTGAATTCGGGCAAGGTGCTGACCGACGGATCGTCCCGCAGGCGCTGCGTCAGGCGCCGCTCCTCGCCGTTCAACGTGGCGTAGCGACGCTGGATCCGGGCGCCGCGCGCCGGGCGGGCGGTCACTTCGCCGATCAAGCCCGGTTGCTGGTCCAGCCGCCGAACCGTATCCGCCGGCAGCGTCCAGAGCGCGAATTCATCGCTGAGCCGCAGGTTCGGGTCGGCGGCTTCCAGCAGCGTCAACAATTGCCAGGCGCAATTTTCCCGGAAAAAGTAGTAGTCAAATTCGATGCCGCGCAACTCCCAGGCATGTTCCAGCAGGCGCTGCAATTGCGGCGGCGTCAGATTGAGCCGGTACTCCCACAGGTCGCGGCTTTCCAGATCACGGTAGGTCCGCACCAGCGAGTCATAAGGCTGGACCACGAACTGGCCCTTGAAACCGCCCGCGATGCCGTCTATCGCGTACATCAGCAGACCGCTGTGGGAATCGTCAGCGACATAGTTGATCGCGTAGGCCAGCAGCCGGGTTTGTTCGGTCTGGCCGCGCCGGTCCAGCCGCAGCAGCGTGTGGCCGAACAGCGAGGCGGGATTGTTCAGATAGGCCGAAGCAAAGACCAGCGTCGCCGACTCGGCGTCCAGTTCACGGAACCAGCGATGCAAGCGCGGGCAGGGCTGCGGCGGCAGGCGGCGGTCGTCGAACGCCAGTTCCGCGCGCAACCAGTGGTAGCGGGCGACAAACGCGCATTGCGCGGGCTGCGGTTCGCCTCCAACCGGCTCGGCGCTGAAGAAAGCACGCAGGGTCGCAGCGAGTTCGGCCTGGGAATCGGTTTTCCCGGAAGGGGCGAGAAAGAAGCGGGGATCGTCGGCGTCGCTAACCACGCCTTCGCCGCCAACTGCGGGGCGATAATGCAGCAGGGTCTGCCACTCGCGCCGGGCGGACAGATCGGCGGCCCTGGCCCGGTGCAGCAATTCAATGAGATAGGACGGATCGGCGTCGACTACCGCGACTGCTCCGCCCCACGGGCCGAGCAGCAGCAGAAAGACGGTCAGACGCAGGGCGGCAATGCGATGCAGGGTGATTCAGCGCTGCGCCAGCGCCGGGCTGAATTGCGGATCGGCCCGCAGTTCCCGATCCAGCGCGGTCAGCATCTCGGCGGCAGTGGTCTGGTCACTGGGAAACAGGACGGCGAACTTTTGGCGGGTCAGGGCGAAAAACGCCGGCTGGCGACTCGCTTCAATTCCCATCAGCGCGGCCAGCGAGCCGAGATATTCGCCCTGACCGGTGGCCATGTCATTGCGCAGCGGCTCCAGATTGCGGCTGGCGAAAGCGGCGATTTGCTGCTGGCGATCCAGGAAGCTGGTGCTCTCCGAGCCACTGGGGCTACTGGAGGCGGAACTGGGATCAGTAACCACGGTGCAGGCCCCGATGCTGAGCAGCAAGGCGGTGCTTAAGGCGGCGTTCAGCAGGCGTTTCATAAATTAGTCCTCGGAAATTAGGGTGAACATTAGGGATGAAGCATAATGGGGCTTAAGGTTAAAGGCTCAAGGCTCAAGGCTCAAGGCTCACGGTAAAAGGTCAACGCGCATGAAAAGCCATTTTTCGCTGGTTCTGCTATCCACGCTGCAATGCAACGCCGATTGCGAATACTGTTTTGAGAACAAGAGCGATGACCGGCTGACGCTCGACCGGCTGGGCGAGATGATCCGCAAGGTGCTGGATTATATGGTGGAAAAATCGCTGGCGTCGCTGACGATCTATTGGCAGGGCGGCGAAGCAATGCTGTTGCCGCCAGGCTGGTATGAGCAAGCCAACGCACTGATCCAGCGCGAGGCTGAGGCGCGCGGCAAACAGGTCTTTCACAGTCTGCAAAGCAACATGCTGGCCTACAGTCCGCGCTGGAATAAAGTCATCGCCGGGATGTTCGGCAACAGCGTTGGCACCTCGCTGGATTATCCCAATTTGCACCGCAAACTGCTGGGACAGGGAACGGAAAGCTACAACGAAATCTGGGGCCGGCGGGTCCAGGAGGCGCGGGCGGCGGGCATCGAGGTGCAGGTCATCGCTGTCCCCAACCGGGCCACGCTGGAAATCGGCGCCGAGCGTTTCTATACCCATTTCGTGGATGAGCTGGGCATCACCGATTTCCAGGTCAACACCCCGTTTCCCGGCGGGGAGACTAACACCGCCAAGCAGGATCTACCCGTAGCGGAGGTGGAGCAACTCAGCCGCTTCTATCTCGAACTGGCGGAGGTTTGGCTGGCGCGCGGTTATGGCTCGGGAGTCCATGTCGGTCCTTTCGAGGCCCTGCTGCGGCATTTCCGCCAGGAACCGACCACCCTGCCCTGCATCTGGGGCGACAACTGCGCCAGCGCCCTCGTTTCCATCGACGCCCGTGGCCAGGTGGCGCAATGCGACTGCTGGGTGACCAGTTATCCCGATTATCACTATGGCAACATCTTTGAGTGCGACAGCTTTGGCGACCTGTTGAAAAACAGCCCCGCGCGCCAGAAATTCAACGAGCGGCCGATTCAGTTGATCCAGCGCGACTGCCTGAGTTGCGATTATCTGTCGTTATGCCACGGCGGTTGCCCGGTGCGGACCTACACCGTATACGGTTCGCTGTTCGAGAAAGACCCCTATTGCGAGCTGTACAAGACCCTGTTTGGCCGGATGGAGCAGGCCGCTCAAACCCTGGCGCGGGAGGCGGTAGCCGCCCGTGGCATGGAAAAGGGGGCAGAGAACAGACTATGCCACGTGGCATAAATCCCGGCGTGAGTCATCATTATGGCGCGCTCTTTCCGAAACCAGGGCCGCACGGGATAACCGCCCGTGTTCATGCCACGCGGCGTCCCGACTATGCCACGTGGCATAACGGGTCGCGCCCAGCGATGGCGCACCGGAAATTTCAGCCGCTATTCAGCTAAAATGGCCCATGTTTTAGTGTGTTTTTTTTATTCAGACTTCAGCCAATCCGGCTGACAGACGTGTTCAACCACAAAAAAGTAAGGACGAAATCCATGAAGAAACAAAAAATACTGTTCGCCGCAACTCTCGGCTGTTTCCTGACCGCCTCTGCCTGGGCTGCCGAACCGCCGAAAGCAGATCCCGTTACCGATGAAATCAAGGCGGTGCTGAAACTGCATGATGAAGCCATGAATAAACAGGATATCAAGGCTGTCATGGGACTCTACGCTGATGCCCCCAACGTGGTGCTGCTGGGTACCGGTCCCGGCGAGTTCTGGAAGGGCAAGGCAGCGGTGGAAGAAGCCTACACGCAGTTCTTCAAGGACTTTAAATCGGGTTCGCTGAAGCATGAATGTCCGGACGCCGCAGGTGGGCACCAGGGCGATGTCGCCTGGCTGGCCGCGTCCTGCAACATGAAGGACACGGCCCACGATGGTCAGGCCCGTGACTATGTGCTCAACGTTTCGAGCGTACTGATTAAGGAAAAAGCCGGCTGGCGCTTTCAGACGCTCCATTTCTCCAACTTGACCGGTAGCGATATGCCCCCTCCGGAAGACGATGGCGCACCGGCGGCGGACGATAAGAAACCGGCGGCGGTCCCGAAAGCCCAGTGAGCGGAGAACCGAAGGAAAATCGAAGATGAATGATCAATATGATGAACGGCAAGGCGATCCGGCCGCTACGCCCGTTGTGGAGCAGCGGCGCGAATTTCTGTACAGCCTGGGTAAATGGTCAGGAGCAGTGATCGGCGGCGTAGCGCTGGGCGGGGTGCTGTTCTCCAGTCCGGCCCCGGCAGGCGGTTGGATCAACCGGCGCGGTGGCTATGGCGGCGGCAGTTGGGTCAATCGCGGCGGCGGCGGCGGGTGGATCAACGGCGGCGGTGGCGGGTGGATCAACGGCGGCGGGTGGATCAACGGCGGCGGCGGCGGTGGCGGTTGGATCAACCGGCGCGGCGGCGGCGGGTGGATCAACCGTTAAGGTTTACGTCGCTTGATGGCAAGCGGCGCGGGTGCCCGCAATCGAAAACCGCGCCGCTCATTCCAGACGCACTCAGTCCGATCAGCATAGTGGAGAATCGAAATGACCGATCAGCATGACGAGCAACAAAATGATCTGATAACTGATACCCCTGACGAAGCGGCAACCGGGCCAGAACGGCGCGAGTTTCTGCGCAGCCTGGGTAAATGGTCGCAAGCAGTGATCGGTGGTGTGCTGGTAGGTGGCGCCGCTCTGACTTTTTCCGATCCTGCGGAAGCCAGAAGCTGGTACAACTCGGGCAGAAGCTGGGGTAATCGCGGCGGCGGCTGGGTCAACCGGGGTCATTGGGGCAATCGTGGTGGAAGCTGGGCGAATCGCGGCGGTGGAAGCTGGGTGAATCGTAATAGCGGCGGCGGCTGGGTGAATCGTAATAGCGGCGGCTGGGGCAATCGTGGTGGAAGCTGGGCGAATCGCGGCGGTGGTTGGAGCAATCGTAGCGGGGGCTGGAGCAATCGCGGCAGCGGCTGGGGCAATCGCGGCGGCGGGGGCTGGAGCAATCGCGGCGGAAGCTGGATGAATCGGTAAGTTGCATGTCGCCTGGTGCAAGCGATGCGATAGTCCGCAATCGGAAATCGCCTGGCTTGTTCCAGGCGCATTCAGTCAGGTAGCCGGAGTGGAGAATCGAAATGACTGATCAGCATGACGAGCAACAAAATGATCTGACAGCCGAAGGCTTCGACGAAGAATCAACCGAACCGGAACGCCGTGAGTTTTTGCGCAGTCTGGGCAAGTGGTCGCAAGCGGTGATCGGTGGTGTGGTGGCGGGGAGCGTATTGCTGCCGGATCCCGCCGAAGCCGGAAGCTGGCACAACCACGGTGGTGGTTGGGGTGATCGCGGCAACTGGGGCAACCGTGGTGGAAGCTGGGGCAACCGCGGCGGTGGCTGGGGTAATCGTGGCGGCGGGAGCTGGGGTAATCGCGGCGGCGGAAGCTGGGGCAATCGCGGTGGAAGCTGGGGTAATCGCGGCGGCGGCTGGGGCAATCGCGGCGGCAGTTGGGGCAACCGTGGCGGCGGCTGGTATGACCGGTACTATAAAGATGACAATTGGTATAACCGGCGACCGGGCTGGGGCAATCGTGGTGGAAGCTGGGGCAATCGTGGTGGAGACTGGAGCAATCGTGGTGGCGGCGGCTGGAACAATTGGGGAGGCTGGAATCGCAACTAGCGGTTGAATACGCAACTGATCATGCGGCTGCTGACCGACCGTCCCGAGACGACGGCTGCTTTTCTGCCGACCGGCGTAGCCTGGACGCCGTGTCGGCCTGCGGACTTGCCCGCTGTGGATCAAGCGCTTTGGCGGATCTTCGGCGGAAGCGCGGTCTGCGAGTACGCCGATGCACCGCCCATGACCGACAGTTACCCGGAGCGGCGCATCTTTCTCATCGACCGGGCGCCCATCTCCCAGTTCGAGGCCCTGCGAACCGTCTGGCGTGAGGGCCTGACCCTGCCCGATGGGCTGGTCGCCCTGGCGCTGGAGGGCGACGGCTTCGTAGGCCAGCGCCAGCGGGGCTGGGCGGCGCTGCGCGGCAATCTCCACCTTACCCTCCATTACCGCCTGGATCTCCCCGCCGCTTCGGTCGAAGCCCCCCTGATCATGCTACCCGCCGTTGCCGCCGCTGAAAGCATTCGGAAAATGAGCGAGGGTCGTTGCGCGCCGCTGATCAAATGGGTCAACGATCTGGTGTTGCCCACTGGCAAGGTCGCCGGCGTGTTGACGGCAACCCAAGTCGAAGGTCGCCAAGTGAGCGGTGTGCTTTTCGGCATCGGCGTCAACATCGATCAAGCGCCAGCCATCCTTCCCTCCCCTTTCGTTCCCGCCGCCGCAACCTTGGGCGATGCGGATCGGGCCTTGCGGGGCAGCCTGCCCGGATTATGCACAACGCTGATTGCCGCTTTGGACGAGGCGCTGCGCGCGCTGCGGGAACAGGGTCCAGACCCGCTGTATCAGCGTTACCGCGCCGGATCGGTCTGCATCGGTCAGACGGTAGGCTTGTGGCCTGTTTCCTGCGATGATTTGCAGGCTCCGCCACCGACCCAGGGTCGGATTCTGGACATTCTGCCAGATCTGTCCCTGGTTCTTGAAGGACACGCCGAACCGGTGCGCAATGCCCGCCTGGCGCTACTGTCGCCTGTCGATCATTGACCGGAACCGGTTGCTGCGCCCCACCGCGAGTTTCACCGCGCCGGGCAATCCCGCTATCCTTCAACACAGCCCATAGCGGCGCAGTTCTCCGCGTTTCCTTTCTACCGCCTCATCGGCGCATCCAGGAATGTGTGTATGGAAAATCCCAATCTGTTATTAGTTTGTCTGAATGCCTTCATCGCGGTGATGGGCCTGCTGACGGTGCTGGCCGGCGCGATCCGGGGACTGATCGAACTCTTTCCCGAACGACTGCCGAAGACGGACACCGTGGTCGCCGTCGCTATCGCCTCCGCAGTCCATGCCATGACCCCCGGCGCCCGCGTCACCCGGATTGAAGAAATCCGCTAACTACTGCAATCCCAACCCTGGAGTTCCCATGATCTTCACGCAAACCCCCAAGCAAATCCGTGTGATGCTAACCGCCTTTCGCGACGGTTTGCAAAGCGTGTTCGGCGGCAAAGTCCGCACCGGCGACCTTCTGCCGACCATGCAGGCGGCCGCCGCGATGGGTGTGCGGCATTTCGAGTTCGGCGGCGGCGCTCGTTATCAAGCGCCCTATTTCTATGCCGGCGAAGATCCCTTTACCTGCATGGACCAGATGCGCGACGCGGTCGGGGCCGGCGCTGATCTGCAAATTCTCACCCGTTCGGTCTCCGGCGTCACCCTGACCACCCAGCGGCTCAAGGCCCTGGAGATGCAGGCGCGGCTGATGAAAAAGCACGGCACGACCATTGATCGCAACTTCGATTACATGAACGATGTGGACAACCTGGTCAAGACCGGAAAGCCGATTGTGGACGCCGGGATGCATCATCAGGTGTGCGTAGCGATGATGGGGCTGCCCTACCTTTCGGATCGGGTGCATACCCCGGCGTTCTACATCCGGGTGGTGGAAAAACTGCTGGCTTCGGGCCTCCATTTCGACTCGGTGTGCATGAAAGACGCTTCCGGCACCACTGATCCCTCGACCTGTTACGAAACCGCCAGGGGCCTGAAAAAAATCCTGCCGCCGGAAATCCCGCTGTCGATGCACACTCACGACACCGCATCAATGGCGGTGGCCTGCTACATGGCGGGGATCGCTGGCGGGGTGGACAGTATCGATCTGTCGGTGCGGCCGATGGCTTCCGGCACGGCCCAACCGGACGTGCGCTCGATGTGGCACGCCCTCAAGGGCACAGGCTACTCGCTCGACATCGACGCCAGCAAAATGGACGAACTGGAAAAGCTGCTGGACGAGGCGCTCAAGGAGTACGAGTTCAACCCGGTCACCACCACCGCCGACGCCCGGGTGGTCAATTTCCCGATGCCGGGCGGCGCCATTGGCCCCAACGTCCACATGATGGCCGAAGCCGGCATTCTCAACCGTTACAGCGAAGTGCTGGCCGAATTCCCCGAAGTGGTGCGCGCCGGCGGGGCCTGGACCAGCGTGACTCCGGGCAGTCAGCAGTATTGGCTGCAAGCCTTTAATAACGTGCTGCACGGCCGCTGGAAGAAGATCGAATCCGGCTATGGCCGCGCGGTGCTGGGCTACTTTGGCCGCACCCCGGAAGCGCCGGATCCGGACGTGGTCAAAATCGCCGCCGAGCAACTGAAGCTGGAGCCGTTCACCGGCGATCCGCTGGAAAAAGCGCCGGATAGTCTCGCCACTGCGGAAGCCGCGCTGCGCGAACGCAATCTGCCGCTGACCGAGGAGAATATTTTCCTGGTCGCTTCCGCCATCGTTCCCGGCAAAAACATGGAGTTGAATGAAGGCATCCGCCTGCTGACCGGCAAGGCGCGGATCAACCTGCCGCTGAAGGCCAAGAACCCGCCCACCGAAATCGCACCGATCCAACCGGCCGCCGCTCCGGTTCCGACCGGAGTTGCACCGACCTTCACCGGCCCGGTCACGACTCAATGCACAGTGGTTGAGGGCGGCGTTACTCGCAATTTCCGCATCACCATCGAACCGCCGGCAGGGACGAGTGCGCCGGCCGCCGCCGGGTCCGCCGCGCCGGTGGCCGGAACGGCGGTTGCTTCCACTCCCGCAACCGGCCAGCGCACCCCGGTGTTTTCGCCCTTCGAAGGCAAGGTGGAACTGGTGGAAATCAGCGTCAAGATCGGCGATACCGTGGCCAAGGGTCATGTGGTCGCCGCCGTCGAAGCGATGAAGGCCAAACATGATGTGCGTGCGCCCTGCGCCGGACTCGTGGTGGAAATCCATGCCGACCTGGGCAGCGAGGTTTCCGCCAGCAAACCCATTCTGACGATTATTGGCGGGTGACATGGAAACCTTGCTGGAATTGATCGCTCAGAGCGGTTTTCAGAATCTGAGCTGGCGAAATGCGGTGATGTTCTTCGTGGCCGGACTGCTGATTTATCTGGCGGTGAAGAAAAATTACGAGCCGTTGCTGCTGATCCCCATCGGTTTCGGGGCCATGCTGGCCAATCTGCCCGAGGCTTTTCTCAGCGCCTCCAGCAATTATCACGCCGAGCCAGGACAAACCGTGCCACTGTTGCAGTTCATCTACAACGTGGGCATTAAGACCCAGTTGTTGCCGCCGGTGATTTTCCTGGGAGTCGGGGCGCTGACCGACTTCCGTCCGCTGCTGAGTCGACCCATCACCCTGCTGCTCGGCGCCGCAGCCCAGTTAGGGATTTTCGTGGCCGCTCTCGGTGCGTTCTACCTGTTCGGTTTCACAGCCGAGGAGGCCGCATCCATCGGTATCATCGGCGGCGCGGATGGCCCGACCTCGATCTACCTGACCGCGATTCTCGCCCCGCATCTGCTGGGTGCGGTGGCGGTCGCCGCCTACAGCTACATGGCGCTGGTGCCAGTGATTCAGCCGCCGATTCTGCGCCTGCTGACCACCGCTGAAGAACGGGCCATCAACATGCCGCAGGCCCGTCCGGTCTCCCAAACCGCCGTCATCCTCTTTCCGGTGTTCATCACCGTACTGACGGCGCTGGCGATTCCTTCCAGCGCGCCACTTATCGGGATGTTGATGTTCGGTAACCTGCTGCGCGAGTCCGGCGTCACCGACCGGTTGAGCAAAACGGCGGGCGGTGAGCTGATCAACATCGTGACGGTTTTCCTGGGGCTGGTGGTCGGCGCGACCATGAACGGCAACACGTTCCTGCAACCGCAGACCCTGTTCATCCTGGTGCTGGGGGCGGTGGCGTTCTCGTTCAGCACGGCGGGCGGGATTCTGTTCGCCAAGCTGCTGAACCTGTTTCTTCCGGAGGGCAAGCGGATCAACCCCTGCATTGGCGCAGCCGGAGTGTCGGCGGTGCCCATGTCGGCGCGCGTGGTGCAGAAGTTTGTCTCCGACCACACCGAGGGTCGGGTCAATCCGCTGATGGCGGCGATGGGTCCCAACGTCGCCGGGGTTATCGGTTCGGCGGTCGCAGCAGGGATGTTCCTGGCTTTGCTGCGTTGATAAAAACCGGGGACAGGATGCGAATTTTCCTGTCCCTGGTTCCCGGCGCGTTAATTCAGATCGGGGTCACGGAAATAGCGGGCGCCCCAGTCAGCCTGGGTTGATACGCCTTTGGCGTCCAGTTTATAGACCTTGATGCTGGGATCGCGGGAGACATCGGCGCGCGATCCGGCGGCAGTAAACTGCTTCAGATGGCGAGGATCGCTGAACACCAGCACCTGCCGGTAGGGACTCACGGTAGCGCCGGGGCTAACATCCGTGCGGGCCAGCCGCATGTACGTGACTTTACCGCCCCGCTTCTCCAAGACTGCGCCACGGCCGTGCGTCTCGGCCAGCACTGCATTCAGGCCATTGATCTCGAACACCCCATAGCCGACCGCCTGCTCAATTTCCAGCCGGGCGAGCGGTTTCAGCTTATAGAGCTGATTCAGGGTCTGGGTGCGCACTTTAAGGATCGCCTGCCGCTGCTCCTGCCGGGCCTTTTCGCTCAATTTGCCGGCCGGCGGCGCCAGCACCGCCGGTTTGGTTTTGGCAGGTTCACTCGCACAGCCGGTCAGCAGCAGCGTCGCCAGCAACAGGTTGCTGGCAATCAGGATGGCGCGCAGAACGTTAGTCATCATCAGCGGATTGTAGATAAACCGTCGCATCGTAGCGATCGCGCGGGTAAAGTTCCCGCGCCTTTTGGTAAGCCTCATCCTCGTCGCTGGCCGCAACGGTGTCTTCAACAACCGGACCACCGGTGAGCGGCGTAGCGTAAATCAGATAAAGCGTCGGCCGATGTCGGGTCGGGTGGTTTCCAGGCATATGCACCTCTGTCGCGGTGAGCGGCCGTCTGCAAAGCTCATCCTGCTGATGCTATAGGATGCGCGGCAAAGCCGCCATACCCAAATCAGCCAAGCCGGATGGGTTCTTCTTCATTGCGCGCCACTATTGCACATGGTCGTAACCGCGCCGATAACGTCCTGACCACCTATTTTCCACCCCGCCGATCGGGATCAAGCCGACCATTGTCGCGCCGCGCCGGGCGGGGTGGACGATTCTTGGCCTCGTTACTAAAGCGAAACCGTCCCGCCAACACGCACCCCTTCATCCCCGGATCGCAGGGGCGATTCTGGACATGCTGACAAACGCCATTCAGTTCATGCGGGCAACCCCAGCCACCGGCCATATCCTGTCTCCAGTTAAAAAGGTTTTTACCACAGGTTCAGCCTTTCCCACGCTTTTTGCTTCTTTGTCAAGGATAGCAAAGCAGCCGGGCCGGACCGAGGCGGACGGGTATTTCGAGATACCCCTACGGGGTCAGTCACTCCGCCAAACCTGGTCACTTATGGGAAAGTGATTGATTAAATAGCTTATCAATCAACTTAATGGATTCAAATAGCCGAATACCTCCAAGGAGGTATACCGGCCAGACTGAATCTTCAGAACCGGCTAAAAACCTTAGCATCTACCCTGCTTCTCGCTCAGCAACGCGCGTAGCATCGCACATGCAGCATAAAAACGGGGTTCGCCATGGCTAAAACACTTCAACAAAAACAAATCTCGGTATTGACCCTGAGCACCATGGCCTTCGCGGTGAATTTCGCCGTGTGGACCATGTTTTCCATCCTCGGCATCCGCATCAAGGCCGAACTGAATCTCAGCGAAACCGAATTCGGCTTGCTGGTCGCCACACCCATCCTGACCGGCTCGCTAGTCCGATTGCCGCTCGGCATCCTGACCGACCGCTTCGGTGGGCGCATCGTCTTTTTCATCCAGATGCTCATTGTCGCCATTCCGATCTACGGGCTGGCGTTCGCCACCGAATATTGGCAATACCTGACGCTGGGCCTGTTTGTCGGGCTGGCTGGCGGCTCGTTCGCCACCGGCATCGCCTACACTTCCGCTTGGTTCAGCAAGGAACGGCAGGGCACGGCGATGGGCATTTTCGGCGCAGGCAACGCCGGTTCCGCCATCACCAATCTGGTCGCGCCGTTACTGGTCGTCGCCTATGGCTGGCGCATGGTGCCGCAGGTCTATTCCATCGCCATGCTGGTCATGGCGGTGCTGTTCTGGCTGTTCACCTACCCCGACCCCAAGACCGAAGAACGCAAGAAATCGGGAACCCGGATCAGCCTGGGGCAACAGCTCGCGCCCCTGATGGACGCCCGCGTCTGGCGCTTCGGGCTGTCCTACTACTTTGTATTCGGCGCGTTCGTGGCGCTGGCGCTGTGGCTGCCGAAATACTACGTCAACGAATACGGCCTCGATCTGAAAACGGCCTCCTTCATCACCATTCTGTTTACTCTGCCTTCCGGGGCGATTCGCGCTCTGGGCGGCTGGATTTCCGACCGCTTCGGCGGCGCCCAAACCACCTGGTGGGTGTTCTGGGTGTCGCTGGTCTGCCTGTTCTTCCTCTGCTACCCGCAAACCACGATGACCGTCCACACTCTGCGCGGCGATGTGGCGGTCAGCCTTGGCGTGGGCGTCGTTACCTTCACCGTGCTGATCTTTATCGTCGGCATCGCCCAAGGCATTGGCAAGGCCAGCGTTTACCGCAGTCTGGCTGACCATTTCCCCAACAACATGGGCGTGGTCGGCGGCATGGTCGGCGTCATCGGCGGGCTGGGCGGTTTCACCATGCCGATTATCTTCGGGGTTGCAGTAGACGCGCTGGGAGTGCGCAGCAGCGCCTATATGGTCATTTTCCTGGTTCTGGTGGCGTCGATGATCTGGACTTGGCTGGCGGAACGGGACGAGCGCGAAGACATTCTGGAGCGGCACGCCGACGCCCGCGCCGAAATGGTCGACGCCGAACTGATCGAGCCGACCCGTCCGCGCCGGCGGCATTTGCTGATCGACTGGCGACCGGATGATAACGCTTTCTGGGAGAACGTCGGACGGCGCATCGCCAACCGCAATCTGTGGCTGTCCATGCCGGCGCTGCTCCTGGCCTTCGCCGTGTGGGTGGTGTGGAGCGTGATCGTGGTCAAGCTGCCGCTGGTCGGGTTCCAGTTCACCCCGAATCAGTTGTTCTGGCTGGCGGCGTTGCCCGGCCTGTCCGGGGCATTTTTCCGGGCGTTGTATTCCTTCGTCGTGCCGATTTTCGGCGGGCGCAACTGGACAGTGTTCAGCACCGCGCTGCTGTTGCTGCCGACGTTGTGGATCGGCGTGGCGGTGCAAGACCCCAACACTCAATACGCGGTGTTTGTCGCCATTGCCCTGCTGTGCGGTCTGGGCGCGGGCAACTTTTCGTCCAGCATGGCCAATATCAGCTTCTTCTACCCGCAACGGATGCAGGGCACCGCGCTGGGTTTAAATGCCGGCGTCGGCAATCTGGGCGTCGGCCTGGCGCAATTGATCACCCCGATTGCCGTTTATGGCGGGGCGTTGCTGATTCTCGGCGGCGAGGCGCAGACCCTCAGCGACGAAACCGGCGCGACGACGCAAATCTGGTTACAGAACGCCGGTTTTATCTGGGTGCCCTTCATTCTGGCCGCCGCCATCGCCGCCTGGTTTGGCATGGACAACATCGCTACGGTCAAGGCGGGTTTCGCCGAGCAGGTAGCGATCTTCAAGCACAAACACCAATGGCTGATGAGCTGGCTCTACACCGGCACCTTTGGCTCCTTCATTGGCCTGGCCGCGAGTTTCCCGATGCTGGTCAACACCGAATTCCCGGCAGTGGACGCCTTTAAGTTCGCCTTTATCGGCCCGTTGCTAGCGGCATTGGTGCGACCGATTGGCGGCTGGCTGGCGGATCGGGAGGGCGGAGCGATGATCACTTTCTGGAGCTTCCTGGTCATGGCGGTCGCGGCGGTCGCGGCGATCCCGTTCCTGCCCGGCGCAGACGGCGGCGGCAGCGTGGTCGGCTTCGTGCTGATGTTCCTGATCCTGTTCCTGGCCGCCGGCATCGGCAATGGCTCGACCTTCCGCATGATCCCGACCATTTTCCGCACGTTGCGCGAGCGGCAGGCGGCGGGACAGGGCGAGGCGGCTCTCGATCAAGCCCGGCGCGAAGGCGTGACGGAAGCCGCCGCAACCTTGGGCTTCAGTTCAGCGGTCGCAGCCTTCGGTGGATTTTTCATCCCCATCGCTTACGGCGCGTCCATCGAACTGACCGGAGGATTCCAGGGCGCGTTGATCTTCTTCGGCCTGTTCTATCTGAGCTGCCTGTGGATCACCTGGCAGTGGTACGCCCGTAAGGGAGCCGCAGTACCGTGTTGAAATCCCCCTCTCCCCAACCCCTCTCCCTCAAGGGGAGAGGGGCTATTTCTTGCTCCCTTCCCTTTTAGGGAGAGGGGCCGGGGGTGAGGAAATGACTTGCAAAGCCTACTTAATTTCCGTGACTGGAGCATTCATTCAATGACCGAACATAATCCCCGTACTTGGTTGAGTACCTGGACCCCGGAAGACCCGGTGTTCTGGGAATCCAAGGGTAAGAGCCTGGCCTGGAAAACGCTGACCATCACGACCCTGAATCTGATGATGGCGTTCATTGTCTGGTTCATGGTCAGCGCCCTGGTCGTGCGCCTGCCCAACATCGGCTTCAAGCTGACGCCGACCCAGTTGTTCTGGCTGGCAGCCATGCCGGGGCTGGCCGCCGGCATCCTGCGCGCCATCCACACCTTCCTGATTCCGCTGTACGGCACCCGCCATGTTGTGGCTTTCTCTACCCTGTCGTTGCTGATTCCGGCGCTGGGCTGGTTCTTTGCGATTCAGGACCCGACCACGCCTTACTGGGTGTTGTTGCTGCTGTCGTTCCTGGCGGGGCTGGGCGGCGGCAATTTCAGCTCCTTCATGCCCTCGACCAGCCTGTTTTTCCCGAAACGCCTGCAAGGCACGGCGCTGGCGATTCAGGCTGGCATCGGCAATTTCGGCGTCAGCGTAGTGCAATTCGTCACGCCGTGGATCATCGGTTTTGCGCTGTTCGGCACGCTGGCCGGCGTGTCTCAAACCTTCGTTCCTTCCGCACCGGGCGCTGCTACCAAGCCGATGTGGTTGCAAAACGCGGCGTTGATTTACGTACCGTTCATCGTGGTGTTCGCCATCGCCGCCTGGACGATGCTGAAGTCGGTGCCGGTGCGGGCCAACTTCCGCGAGCAACTCGACATCTTCCACTTCAGCAACCTGCACGGCTTCTGGATGACGTCGCTCTACATCATGACTTTCGGCTCGTTCTCCGGATTCGCCGCCACCTTCCCGTTGATGATCAAGCAGATGTACACGGTACTGCCGGGGGGTCCCGATCCGCTGACCTGGGCCTTTCTTGGCCCGTTGGTCGGCGCCACCGCTCGGGTGATCGCTGGCCCGATCTCCGATAAGTTGGGCGGCGCCATTGTCACCCATTGGTCCGGCATCGGCCTGCTGGCCTGCGCCATCGGCGTCACCTTCTACACCCACCCCACCTCGATGGCTGACTTCCCATTATTCGTCGGGCTGATGCTGGGTGTGTTTTTCTTCAGCGGCGTCGGCAACGCCAGCACCTTCAAGCAGATGCCGATGATTTTCGAGCCGCGCCAAGCGGGCGGCATCATTGGCTGGACTTCGGCGATGGCCTCGTTCGGTCCGTTCATTTTTGGAATGCTGATTGGCTGGTCGTTCGCCGCGACCGGTTCACCCAACGCCTTCTTCTACGGCGTAGCGGTTTTCTACTTGTTCAACATCGCCATCAACTGGTGGTTTTACGCCCGGACAGGGGCGGAGAAACCGTGCTGATTTTTTCTCCCCTCTCCCTATGAGAGAGGGGTAGGGGTGAGGACGCGCACATTGTCCCCTCTCCCTGACCCTCTCCCCCTTGGAGGCGAGGGAACCCTTGAAGCGAGGTTAATCATCATGAGTCATTTTCTCGACCGGCTGAATTTCTTCAAGAAAGTCACCGACACCTTTTCCGGCGATCATGGCATCGTCACCCAAGAGGATCGGGGCTGGGAGGACGCCTACCGCGCCCGCTGGCAGCATGACAAGATCGTGCGCTCGACCCACGGGGTGAATTGTACCGGCTCGTGCAGCTGGAAGATTTATGTCAAAAATGGGCTGGTCACTTGGGAAACCCAGCAGACCGACTATCCGCGCACCCGCGATGACTTGCCGAATCATGAGCCGCGTGGTTGTCAGCGCGGAGCGTCTTATAGCTGGTATCTGTACAGCGCCAACCGGGTGAAATATCCGATGGTGCGCGGGCGGTTGATGAAGCTGTGGCGGGAAGCGTTGACCGCGTATAAAGACCCGGTGGACGCTTGGGCTTCCATTGTCGAAAATCCGGCGAAAGCGGCGGAATATAAAACCAAACGCGGTCTGGGTGGTTTTGTCCGGGCGACCTGGGAAGAAGTCAATCCGTTAATTGCCGCCGCCAATGTCTACACCGCCAAGAAATACGGCCCGGATCGCATTTATGGCTTCTCGCCGATTCCGGCGATGTCCATGGTGTCCTACGCCGCCGGTTCCCGTTATCTGTCGCTGATTGGCGGCGCGTGCGGCTCGTTTTATGACTGGTACTGCGATTTGCCGCCGGCCAGCCCGATGATTTGGGGCGAACAAACCGACGTGCCGGAATCGGCGGACTGGTACAACTCCACGTTCCTGATGATGTGGGGTTCCAACGTCCCGCAGACCCGCACCCCGGACGCGCATTTCATGACTGAGGTGCGCTACAAGGGCACCAAGACCGTCGTGGTTTGCCCGGATTATTCGGAAGCGTCGAAATTCGCTGATCTCTGGTTGCATCCCAAACAGGGCACTGACGCCGCTGTCGCCATGGCGATGGGCCATGTCATTCTCCGCGAATTTTATGTTGACGGAAAATCGGACTATTTCACCGATTACGCTCGGACTAAAACCGATTTCCCAATGCTGGTTTTGCTGGATCAGGGCAAAGACGGCGCTTATGTCAACGGCCGTTTTTTGCGCGCCTCTGACTTGGTGGACAACGCCGGGCAGGCGAATAACCCGGAATGGAAAACCCTGGCTTTTGACGAGAACAGCGGGAATTTAATCGTTCCGAACGGTTCCAACGGTTTCCGCTGGGGCGAGAAAGACGGCATGGTCGGCAAATGGAATCTGGAGCCGAAAGAATCGCTGACCGGCGCTGAAACCCAGTTGCGCTTGTCGGTCGCCGACATCAAGGATTCCATCGTTCCAGTGGCCTTCCCCTATTTCGGTTCAACCGAGCATCCGCACTTCGCCTGCACCAGCCATAACCCAATCCAGGTGCGCAATGTGCCGGCCAAGAAAGTGAAATTGGCGAATGGCTCCGAAGCATGGGTAGCGACCGTTTATGACTTGACCTTGGCGCAGTACGGTCTGGATCGCGGGATGGGCGGGGAAAATGTCGCCAAGACCTTTGATGACGATGTTCCTTATACCCCAGCCTGGCAGGAAAAAATCACCGGCGTGCCTCGCGCCCAGATCATCACCGTCGCCCGCCAGTTCGCCGAAAACGCCGACAAGACCCACGGCAAGTCGATGATCATTATCGGCGCGGCGATGAACCACTGGTATCACATGGATATGAATTACCGGGGGGTCATCAACATGCTGATGATGTGCGGCTGTGTCGGCCAGAGTGGCGGCGGCTGGTCGCATTACGTCGGTCAGGAGAAGCTGCGCCCGCAAACCGGCTGGACCGCGCTGGCCTTCGCGCTGGACTGGCACCGCCCGCCCCGGCACATGAATTCCACCTCGTTTTGGTACGTTCACAGCAGCCAGTGGCGGCATGAAAAGCTGGCGATGACCGAGATTCTCTCGCCGCTGGTTGATCCTCAACAATGGCAGGGCACGCAGATTGACTACAACGTGCGGGCCGCCCGGATGGGCTGGCTGCCGACCGCGCCGCATTTCGATGTCAATCCGTTGGGCGTCGCCAAAGCCGCTGAAGCCGCCGGGCAAACGCCTGCCGCCTATCTGACCGAGAACCTGAAAGCCGGCAAGATCGACTTCGCCTTTGCCGATCCTGATAACCCGGTCAACTTCCCGCGCAACCTGTTTGTGTGGCGCTCCAACCTGCTCGGCTCCTCCGGCAAGGGCCATGAGTATTTCCTGAAATACCTGCTGGGCACGACCCACGGCGTGCAGGGCAAGGATTTGGGCGAGGAAGGCGGCGAGAAGCCGCTGGAAGTGAAGTGGCGTGAAGGCGCGCAAGGCAAGCTCGATCTGCTGGTGACCCTGGACTTCCGCATGTCCACCACCTGCATGTACTCCGACATCGTGCTGCCGACCGCCACCTGGTATGAGAAGAACGATCTCAACACCAGCGACATGCACCCGTTCATTCACCCGCTGTCCGCAGCAGTCGATCCGGCTTGGGAATCGCGGACCGATTGGGACATCTTCAAGGGCATTGCCAGGACCTTCTCGGAAGTATGCGTTGGCCATCTCGGCGTGGAAAAGGACCTCATCGCCCTGCCGACCCAGCACGACACCCCGTCCGAACTGGCGATGCCGGATGTGAAGGACTGGAAGAAGGGCGAATGCGACCTGATTCCCGGCAAAACCGCGCCGAGCCTGATCATCGTCGAACGCGATTATCCCAACACCTACAAGAAGTTCACTTCCATTGGTCCCCTGCTGGACAAACTGGGCAACGGCGGCAAGGGCATCAGTTGGAATACCGAGCATGAGGTCGAAGCGCTGGCGACGCTGAATTACACCGTGCTGGAAGAAGGCGTCTCCAAGGGTCGGCCCCGGATTGAGACCGACATCGACGCGGCGGAAATGATCATGATGCTGGCCCCGGAAACCAACGGCCATGTCGCGGTGAAAGCCTGGGAGGCGCTGGGCAAGATCACCGGTCGCGACCATACCCATCTGGCCCTGCCCAAGGAACACGAGAAAATCCGTTTCCGCGACATTCAGGCCCAGCCGCGCAAGATCATCTCTTCGCCCACCTGGTCGGGGCTGGAAGATGAAAAGGTCAGCTACAACGCCGGCTACACCAACGTCCATGAGTTAATTCCGTGGCGCACCGTGACCGGCCGCCAGCAGTTCTACCAGGATCATCTCTGGATGCTGGGCTTTGGCGAAGCGATGTGCGCCTACCGCCCGCCGGTGGACATGAAGACCGTCGCGCCGATCATCGGCAAGAAGCCGAACGGCAACAAGGAAATCGTCCTGAACTTCATCACCCCGCATCAGAAATGGGGGATTCACAGCACCTACACCGACAACCTGCTGATGCTCACCCTGTCGCGCGGAGGCCCGATCATCTGGATTTCCGAGAAAGACGCCCGTCAGGCCGGGATTGAAGATAACGACTGGATCGAAGCCTACAACATCAACGGCGCAATTGCGGCGCGGGCGGTGGTCAGCCAGCGCGTTCCCGAAGGCATGTCGATGATGTACCACGCCCAGGAAAAGATCGTGAATACCCCCGGCTCGGAAATTACCGGGACGCGCGGCGGCATTCACAACTCGGTCACGCGCACCATCCTGAAGCCCACCCACATGATCGGCAGCTACGCCCAACAGAGCTACGGCTTCAACTATTACGGCACGGTCGGCGCCAACCGCGACGAATTCATCATCGTCCGCAAGATGGCCAAGATCGACTGGATGGATGACGAACAGCCGGCTGAGACCGAGGCGGCAGGACATTAATTTCAGTCCCCTCACCCTAGCCCTCTCCCAAGGGGAGAGGGAACCGAGTTACTCCTCTCTCCCAAAGGGAGCGGGAACCGAATTGCTCCCCTCTCTCGCTTGCGGGAGAGGGGTTGGGGGTGAGGGTGAATACTGGGGTGATAAACCGATTGAGGATTAAGCAATGAAAGTACGCGCACAAATCGCCATGGTCCTGAACCTGGACAAGTGCATTGGTTGCCACACCTGTTCCGTGACCTGCAAGAACGTCTGGACCTCCCGCGACGGGATGGAATACGCCTGGTTCAATAACGTCGAGACCAAGCCGGGCATTGGCTATCCCAAGGAATGGGAGAATCAGCAGAAATGGAACGGTGGCTGGAAGCGCCGCAAGGACGGCCAGATCGAACCGAAGCAGGGCAGCAAGTGGCGGATTCTGGCCAATATCTTCGCCAATCCCGACCTGCCGGCCATTGACGATTATTACGAGCCGTGGGATTACGACTACGCGCATTTACAGAATGCGCCGGAGTCGAAAGCCATGCCGGTGGCCCGTCCTCGTTCCGCGATCAGCGGCGAGCGGATGCAGAAAATCCACTGGGGGCCGAACTGGGAGGAAATTCTCGGCACCGAATTCGCTAAGCGCTCGAAAGATTACAACTTCGAGGGCGTGCAAAAGGAGATGTACGGCGAATTTGAAAACAGCTTCATGATGTATTTGCCGCGCCTGTGCGAACACTGCCTGAACCCGGCCTGCGTCGCCTCGTGCCCGTCGGGCGCGATCTACAAGCGCGAGGAAGACGGCATCGTGCTGATCGATCAGGACAAGTGCCGGGGCTGGCGGATGTGCGTCTCCGGCTGTCCGTACAAGAAGATTTACTACAACTGGAACACCGGCAAATCCGAGAAGTGCATCTTCTGCTATCCGCGCATCGAGTCCGGGCAGCCGACGGTGTGTTCGGAAACCTGCGTGGGCCGCATCCGCTATCTCGGCGTGTTGTTGTACGACGCCGACAAGATCGAAGCCGCCGCCAGCGTCGCCGATGAGAAGAGTCTCTATCAGGCGCAACTGGATATGTTCCTCGATCCGTTCAGCCCGACGGTGCAGGCCGAGGCGCGCAAGGCCGGCATTCCCGAAGCCTGGCTGGACGCCGCCCAGAAGTCGCCGATCTACAAGATGGCGATTGACTGGAAGATCGCCTTCCCGCTGCATCCTGAGTATCGCACCCTGCCGATGGTCTGGTATGTGCCGGCCTTGTCGCCGATCCAGTCCCGCGCCGAAGCCGGCCAAATCGGCATGAACGGCATCATTCCTGATGTCGGCTCGCTGCGGATTCCTCTGAAATATCTGGCCAACCTGCTGACCGCCGGCGATGAAAAGCCGGTCAAGCTGGCGCTGGAGCGGATGTTGGCGATGCGCGCCTATATGCGCGCCAAGACTGTCGATGGCGAAATTCACGAAGAGGCGCTCAAGGCGGTCAATTTGCGGATTGATCAGGTGGAATCCATGTACCGCTATCTGGCGATTGCGAATTACGAGGATCGCTTCGTGATTCCCACCAGTCACCGCGAATACGCCAGCGCCACCTATGACGCCTTCGGTGAACGCGGCGGCTGCGGCTTCAGCTTCGGCAATGGCTGCTCGCCAGGGACGGACAAGACCAACCTGTTCGGCGGCAAGAAGATCAACGTGCGCCGGGCAGATCCGATTCGGGTGGAGAAAGCGGAATGAAAACCCTGAAAGTCCTCTCCGCCCTGCTGTGCTATCCGCAGCCAGAGATCCAGGCGGCGATGGGTGAAATGGCCGAAGCGCTGGAGCAGGAACGTCTGCTGCCAGAGCGGGAGCGGCGGGCATTATGGGCGCTGATGCGGCAGATGGCGCAGACCGACCTGATGGAATTGCAGGAGCAATACATTCGGCTGTTTGACCGGGGTCGGGCACTGTCGCTGCATCTGTTTGAACACGTCCACGGTGAATCGCGGGATCGCGGTCAGGCCATGGTCAACCTGCTGGAGGTCTATCGCCAGCACGGTTTCGAGCTGAACGCCCGCGAATTGCCCGACTACATCCCGCTGTTCCTGGAATATCTGGCGCAACGTCCGGACGGAGAAGCGCTGGACTTGTTGGCCGATGCGCTGCACGTCATCGCCCTGCTCGGCGCCCGGCTGGCCGAACGCGGCAGCGATTATCACGTCGTGTTTGACGCCCTCTCCGCGCTGGTCGGCGAGCCGGCGGATATTGCCGATATTCGCCGCCAGGTCGCCGACGAGGGACCGGATCAGACAGTGGTGAATATGGACAAGATCTGGGAAGAGGAGGCGGTGACGTTTCTGGCGAATCAGGAAGGTTGCGGAATGAACCGCCCCATGCCGGGCGCGACGCAACCGGTGCAATGGGTTCCCCGACCCGGTTCCATTCAACAGCCGGCCCACTCTCGCTAAACGATCCCCCTCTCCCGCTGGCGGGAGAGGGGTTGGGGAGAGGGCGATTTTCCATCATTCGAGGCAAACGATCATGAGTTACCTGGATACCCTGTTTTTTGGCGTCTATCCCTACCTGGCCGGCTCAGTGTTTCTGATCGGCAGTCTGCTGCGGTTCGACCGTGACCAGTTCACCTGGAAAGCCCATTCCAGCCAGATTTTGAACAAGAAGGACATGCGGCTGGCCAGCAACCTGTTCCATGTCGGCATTATCCTGCTGTTCTTCGGTCATTTCTTCGGCATGTTGACGCCGCCGGAAATTTTGCACGCCATCGGCGTTTCCGCCAGCGCCAAGCAGGTGCTGGCGGTGGTCGCCGGCACGATCTTCGGCGTGATGTGTTTTGTCGGTTTGACGATGCTGGTGAAGCGGCGGCTGACCGATCCCCGGGTGCGGGCGACCAGCACCCGGATGGACATTTTCATCCTGCTGCTGCTGTATGTGCAGTTGATTCTGGGCCTGCTGACCGTGCCGGTGTCGCTGATGCACCTGGACGGCCATAACATGCTCAATCTGATGACTTGGGCGCGGAATGTGGTGACCTTCGATCCGGCGGAAGCGGTCGCCGCTGTGAGTGGCATCGGCTTCCTGTTCAAACTGCACATGGTGCTGGGCATGACGGTATTTCTGGTGTTCCCGTTCAGCCGGCTGGTGCATATCTGGAGCGCGCCGGTGACTTACCCAGCCCGGCCCTATCAGGTGGTGCGCCAGCGGTAAATATAACCGTTTACTCCCCTCGCCCGCTTGCGGGAGAGGGGTTGGGGGTGAGGGGCGTGGATTCAACGACTGACCCCCTCACCCTAACCCTCTCCCCCTTGGCAGGGAGAGAGGGGACTTGAATGATTACCGGTAAATTTCCTGACGCCCGTCCCTGGTTCCCTAAACCAGCGAGTCGGTGACCAGCCGCTGACCGGTCGCCGATTCGCCCAGATAATGCCGTACTCGCATCAGCGCCTGCGGCAGACTGGCTGATAACAGCAGCTTGCCCGGAATATTATGCAGGCCCGCTCGCCGCATCAGCAGCGCCGGCTGGCCATGCACCCCGGCGACCGCCACCAGAATGTTATCGACGCGCAACCGTTCAATAGCCGAGTCCAGCGCGACCAGTCCCGACACATCCATGATCGTGACCCCTTCGATATTGATAATCACCGCCCGAGGCCGGGCGCCGATATCGTGCAGGGCGCTCATCGCCTTTTCAGCCGCTCCGAAAAACAGCGAGCCGGACACCTCATACAGCCGCACCCCGTCCGGCAACGGACTTTCCAGATGGAGATGATCCGCATCAATGTGCCTGCCACCGGTCAGTTCCGCTATCCGGTTTATGAACAGCAGCGCCGCCAGCACCACCCCGACGCTGATGGCGACCACCATGTTGAAAATCACCGTTAGCCCGAAGCAGACCAGCAATACCAGAATATCGCTGCCGGGCGCGATCTTGAGAATATGGCGGAAGTGTTTGAGTTCGCTCATGTTCCAGGCTCCTTGCAGTAACAGCGCCGCCAGCGCCGCCATCGGCAGATAGCCCAGCAGCGGGGTCATCGCCAGCAAGACCAGCAGAATAAACAAGGCTTGGAACACAGCGGCCAGCGGGCTGCGAGCGCCGGCCCGGATATTGGAAACAGTGCGGGCCAACGCCCCGGTTGCGGCAATCCCGCCGAAGAACGGCGCGACCACATTACCGATGCCCTGCCCGATCAATTCGGCGTCGGGATCATGCTTGGTTCCGGTCATGCCGTCGGCGACCACTGCGCATAACAGCGATTTAATCGCGCCGAGCAGGGCTATCGCCATGGCTGGTCCCAAGAGTTCCTCAATCAAACCCAGCGATAGACCCAGCGGTTGGCCATTCGGGCCGGGTAACTGCCACGGCAACGTCAGATGCGGCAGGAACGGCGGAATTCCTGCCAGAGTCTGCCCTTCTTTCACATAGCTAAAGCGGGAGGCGATGGTAGCGACCTCGAAGCCCTCGACCCACCGGGTCAGCAACCAGGCCAGCACAGTTCCAGTGATGATGCCGATCAGCGGCGCGGGCAGGCCGGTTTTCAGGCGCGACCACAACAGCAGCACGGCGAGCGTCGCAGCGCCAATGAGCAGATCGGGAGGGTGAAAACCGGGCAGCGCCTGACCCACCCGCCAAACCCGGTCGAAAAAGTGATCCGGTTGCACGGCCAGTTGCAAGCCGAAAAAATCCCTGAATTGCAGACTGACGATGACCACTGCGCTGCCGGTGGCGAAGCCGGTGGTGACCGGATAGGGAATAAACTGGATCAGCTTGCCCATTCGCGCTACCCCCATGGTGATGAGCATGATCCCGGCCATGAACCCGGCGGTCACCAGCCCGCCGAGGCCGTATTTTTCGGCGATGGGATGGAGGATGACGATAAAGGCGGCCGTCGGCCCGGACACGCTGAACCGGGAGCCGCCGGTCAGCGCGATGAGCAGGCCAGCGACAATCGCGGTATACAGGCCATATTGCGGGGCTACGCCGCTGCCAATCGCCAGGGCCATGGTCAGCGGCACCGCGACGATGCCCACGGTGATGCCCGCCAGCACGTCAGCTTGCAGCTTGTTCAGGTTATAGCCGCCTCGCAACTTGTCGCGCAGCGCAGTGGCGAAGGGAAAATACAGCGGATGGTGTTGGTCGGGTTTCATGTACAAATTCCGATTTCCGCCGCCTCTCGCCCTGGGTGAGAGCGGGGTCAATGACGATGAGGGGCAAGCCTGCGGTCAATTCCGGTCCAGTTCCGCTCCGTGATCATCACAAACCGGCAGTGGCCCCTGGATAGTTCTTCCCACAGGCCGCCGATCAGCCGGTCATCCTCGGCGTCCTGCCAGCGATCCGCGCCCTTGTATTCGACCGCCAGAATCGCCGCGTCCGGCAATTGGCAAAGGAAGTCCGGGTAGAAGCGGCCATCGGCTTTTTGCAGGAAGAACGAGCCGCCTTCCTTGCGCACCAGGTTGCGCACCCAGAAGTCGATGCGGCCTTTTTGCGCCTGGGTATCGAGCCAGGCTGCGCATTCAAACTCTTCGCGGCTGTCGAAAGCGCCGATGCGCCCGTAGTAGTGCCGGCGAAAGGCGAAATGACCAAAGCGCCCGTCGTAATCGCGGCTGGGCGCGTAGCCGTGCGGCGGAAACTCAAAGGCCAGGGCGTCATCGACCGTGACCCGCGTTTCCCGCTCTGGGCCGAACAGGGTTTGCTGATACGCCTGGCGGGCAGCGGCGGCGCGCAATTCGCGAATCCGCCGCTCCAGCAGGTTGCGAATGACGAACTTCTGCCGATTGGCCCGCGCCAGCGCATAGCCGTCCCGCGCCAGCAGTTCTTGCAGCCAGCCGGCGACGAACGCCTGTTTGCTGGCGTGGGTCAGGGTGGGATCGGGCAGGTTGCGGCACAGCCAGGCGGCGAGTTGCACCTCGTCCCAGTGTTCGGGACGGTAAGCCAGTCCAAGATCGCGCTGGAGTTCGGCGATGAAACGGGCTTGCAGCGCGCCGGTCTTGGCGTCAATGTCGATTTCCCCGCCGTCAGCGATTTGATCGGCGGCGGCGAGTTCCAGCCCATCGCCCGGCTGGAGGTGGGCGTCGCAGGGCGAAAGCGTCCACGGGTAATCCAGCAGTTCCGGGTCGTCGAACAGCACCAGTTTCCCTTGCACGTTGATGGCGATATGGGGCACACGGAAGCGGACGCCGCGTTGGTAGTGTTCCAGACATGGATTTCATACCAAAACCCCAAATTCATATCGGTTGATAAAGAGGCCAATAACGATGTCATGCATTTTGTCGAGTTTAGAGAAACAAAT